>Ga0335072_10003412_pt1 | contig 23958 bp, 12 predicted proteins | sample Lox_Sample_21_FD_206725 | JGI IMG/M metagenome (GOLD analysis project Ga0335072, IMG submission 206725) | Soil microbial communities from Loxahatchee National Wildlife Refuge, Florida, United States - Lox_Sample_2.1 | ecosystem: Environmental > Terrestrial > Soil > Wetlands | place: USA... | reverse complement strand
CTGGGCACCCGACCCGGAACAGAACTACTCCCAGGCCGAACTCGCCGAAATCCTGCGCAAAACCATCCAGGGCCTGCCGCGCGGGTTTCGCATCGTCTTTGTTCTCCGCGACGTGGAAGGTCTTTCTACCGAGGAGACTGCGGAAACGCTGGGCTTGAGCGTCCCGGCCGTCAAGTCGCGCTTGCTGCGCGCCCGTTTGCAGCTGCGCGAGCGGCTTACCCGCTACTTCCGCAGGAAAAACGGCCCCAGGGGAACCGGAGTTGAAAAGTGACCTGCACTGAATTTCTCGCCCTGCTCGACGACCTGATCGACGACACCGTGACGTCCAACATGCGCGCCGATCTCCAGGAACACCTCCGCGGATGCGAGCACTGCGAAGTCACCCTCAATACCACGCGCAAAACCATTCAAATCTATCGCTCTCACGAGATTTACGACCTGCCCTCGGATCTCCGCGAACGCCTCCACGCCGCCATCATGGCCCGCTGCAAACGCGGCTGCTGAAGGCTCTCTCCCATCCTTTCCAATCGGTCATCCTGAGCGGAGCGGCTTTCGTGTCGCGGCCCCACGAACGGCGGCAGCCGTCCATGGGGTATGCGGATCGAAGGACCTGCCGTTGCTTTTGGCCCTCCCTCCCTCGTCCAACCCGGCCAATCAGTGACTTTGGGCAGCTTCCCCACCACAACTTTCCCCCTAAAATAACGTCATCATCACCAGTCAGTTCGAACCTCGGCACGCTTCCCTGGTAGTTTTTATCTCTTCAGACCCTTAGGAGAGCCGAATGCATCTCTCCCCAACGCAGCTGATTCAGGGCCCCGTCACCGCGCTCCTCTGCGTCAGCCTTCTCGCTCCGCCTTTCCCCGCGGCGGCGCAAGAGGCTCCCGCTCAGCAACACGCCAAAACCCGCGCAGCCTACCAGTCCGGCGAGATGCACGGCGATCAGCGCATCCTCCATGCCTTGAACCGTTTTACCTTCGGACCGCGCCCCGGCGACCTCGAAGCCGTCCGCGCCATGGGCCTCGACGCATGGTTTGACCAGCAGCTGCACCCGGCCACGCTCGACGAATCTGTCCTCAACGCCCGCCTCGCGCAATACCCGGCCATGCAGGGTGACGAACAGCAGCTTCTCTACCGGTTCCCTTCCAACGAATTGATCCGCCAGGCCATGAACGGCCGCGCCGCCATCCCGCAGGACCGCGTCCTGAACGCGATCTATCAGAACCAGATCGATCGCACCTCTGCACGTCAGCAGGCGCGACAGCAGAAAAAAGATGATTCGCCAGCGCCCCAACAGCCTGCCACTCCCGCACCTCATACGCTGGCTCTTTCGGCTGCAATGGAGGCCATGACCGGCGACGGCGACGCCGAGAAATCCGAATCACCGAATCCCATGGCCAAGGATCCCGTACCGGCCGAATCAGCCGCCGCCATGCCCGCGCCCGCGAATCCCGCGCCCCAGCCTCCCGCCGACGAAGCTCTCCTCAGTTCCCTCGCATCCTTGCCCCCGCAGCAACGTCTCCTGCGGCTCGCCTCGATGCCGCAGACAGCCTTCGATGATTTCATCAAGTCACTTCGCCCCCTCCAGCGCGAGCAACTCGCCGCCGGACTCAGCCCTATCCAGAAGGAACAGGTCGAAGCTCTCGCTGGTCCTGTGCGCGTCATCGCGGAAGAGCTCATCGCCTCGCGCCTCACCCACGACATCTACTCCAACGCCCAGCTCCAGGAAGTCATGACCGACTTCTGGCTCAATCACTTCAATGTCTATCTCCGCAAAAACGGGCTCATGCCCTACTACCTGGTCAGCTACGAGCGCGATGCCATCCGTCCGCATGCGCTGGGCAAATTCGAAGACCTCCTCGAGTCCACGGCGCACAGCCCTGCGATGCTCGACTACCTCGACAACGCCAGCAGCATCGGCCCTGATTCGCTCGCCGCCGAGCGGTCCAAGGAGAATGCCTGGCGCCGCCCCGCCAACCAGAAAAAAGTCACCGAAGGACTCAACGAAAATTACGCCCGCGAATTGATGGAGCTGCACACCGTCGGCGTGAATGGCGGCTACACCCAGGCCGACGTCATCCAGGCTGCACGCATCCTCACCGGCTGGACCATCGATCGTCCCGCGCGCGAAGCCGTCTTCCAGTTCAATCCCAATCGCCACGAGCCCGGCACAAAGAAGGTCATGGGCCAGAAATTCAAAGACCAGGGCGAAATGGAGGGCCGTGCGCTTTTGCACTTCCTCGCCACCCGGCCCGCCACGGCGCATTTCATTTCTCGCGAGCTTGCCGAGCGCTTCGTCAGCGACGACCCTCCGCAAAGCCTCGTCGATCGCATGGCCCACACTTATCTCTCGTCGGGCGGCGACATCTCGGCCGTGCTCAAAGCCATGTATCGCTCGTCTGAGTTCTGGTCCACCAGCGTCTATCGCGCCAAGGTCAAAACGCCTCTTGAGTACGTCGTCTCCGCCGTGCGTGCCGGCAACATCGAAATCCAAAACCTGCGCCCCCTCGCCAACGCGCTCCGCCAGATGGGCATGCCTGTGTACGGTTGCGTTCCGCCTACCGGCTACAGCTGGCAAGCCTCCGCGTGGGTCAGTACCGGCGCGCTCGTCGATCGCATGAACTTCGCGCTGTCCCTAGCCGCCAGCCGCCTGCCGGGTATCACGGCTGACTGGGCTCCACAATCCGATGCGACCGCTGACGCTGCTCCGCCTCCCGAAACCGAGGAAGGCCGTCTCGAATCGATTCTCGTTGCAGGTGGAGTCAGCGCATCAACCCGTTCCGCCGTCCTCGATCAATTCCAGCAGCAAAGCTTGAATAATTCTGCGCAACCTATTGATCGCCAGGCATCTATGCAAATCCGTCCGCAGTTCCGCCCGCGCGCCGCATCACCGCTCGAGCGTCAGGACCAGTTACTTGCCGGGCTTCTGCTCGGCTCCCCGGAGTTCCAACGCCGGTGAACAGACCAACAACGACCTTGCTTGATCGATCAGCAACTCGCTGACTCGCTGACTCGCTGACTTGCTGACTTGCTAACACGCTGACTTTCGAGGTGCGACATGACAATATCCCGTCGATTCTTTCTCCATAACGGCGCCTTCGCCCTCGCTGGAACCACAGCCCTCCCCACGTTCCTCGTCCGCTCCGTCCTGGCGCAGACCACCACGGCGCCCAATCGCCGCCTCGTTGTGATCTTTCAGCGTGGCGCGGCTGACGGCCTCAACATCGTCGTTCCCTATCGCGAAAAGAATTACTACGCGATGCGCCCCAGCATCGCCATCCCGCCAAACCAGGTCCTCGACCTCGACGGCTTCTTCGGCCTTCATCCCTCGCTCGCGCCCTTCAAGCCGCTCTACGACCAGGGACATCTCGCCATCGTGCACGCTGCCGGCTCGCCCGACATGTCCCGCTCCCACTTCGACGCGCAGGACTACATGGAGTCCGGGACGCCCGGCATCAAGAGCACGCAGGATGGCTGGCTCAACCGCGCTCTTCAGGCTGAGGATCTCCGCCGCCGCGAGCAGCACACCGCGTTTCGCGCCGTTGCGTTCGGCTCCGAGGTGCCGCTCACGCTCGCCGGGAAAATCCCCGCCATCGCTCTCAACAACGTCAATTCCTTTGCTGTCGGCGGACGCGGCCCTGCTCCATCCCCCGCTGCCAGCGCCTTCGAAGCCATGTATGGCGACAGCGGCGACCGCATCTTCCATGCCGCGGGCGAAGAAACCTTCGAGGCCGTCAAGATGCTGCGCGCCGCTAACCCCGCGCAATACACCCCCGCAGCCGGCGTCGATTATCCCAAGTCGGAATTCGGCGACAGCTTGCGCCAGATCGCGCAGCTGCTCAAGGCCAATCTCGGAGTCGAAGCCGCCTTCACCGATGTGCAGGGCTGGGACACGCATCACAACCAGGGCAGTGTCGACGGCCAGCTCTCTAATCGCCTGCGCGACTTTTCAGCCGCCATCGCCGCGTTCTGGCGCGACATGGGCGACGATGCCGAGAACATCACCCTCGTCACCATGTCGGAATTCGGACGCACCGCGCGCGAAAACGGCACCGGCGGCACCGACCACGGCCATGCGAACGCCATGTTCATCCTGGGCGGCGGCGTCAAAGGCGGCAAAGTCTACGGCCGCTGGCCCGGCTTGAATAACGAGCAGTTGAATCAGGGCCGCGATCTCGCTCTCACCACCGACTACCGCCAGGTTCTCGGCGAAGTCGTAAACAAGACACTCGGCGCCGCCAACATCGAAATGGTCTTTCCCGGCGCCGACCTGAATGCCGCGCGCTTCCTCCACCTCGTCTAGCAGCTCATCGTCGTTACCACCAGTCGACTTGAAAAGTACGGGTTTCAGCTCCCGCATTGGAAGGAGCGTGGGCCTTCCGGCCCAAAACATTCCCGCTCCAGGAAAGTCGGTCCTCAGGCCCGGAACCGGACCTGGGTGCCGCAGGTCTCCTGAAGTTGGAGTCCTGGGCCGCCTTAATTCGCTGCCGGCGTCGCCTCCGTCCCCGCCTTCTCGCTCCACGATTCCACCGGAGCCATCTTCAACCCCTCCAGCCCGCTTTCGATCTTGCTCTTGTCGCCGACTTCGATCACCACAAGCTTTTCAGGGTGAACATATTTCTCCGCCGCCTGCTCGGCATCGGCTGAGCTCACTGCCTCAATCTGCTGCGGAAGTTTCGTATAGTAGTCCATCGGCAATCCAAACAGCCAAAGATCGGCAAGCTGTCCGTTCACGCTTCCATCGCTCTCAAAATCTCCGGGCAGCGATCGAATGATCGAATCCTTGGCCAGGCGCAGTTCTGCGTCCGTCAGCGGCTTCGTGTGGATGCCGTTTAGCTCCTTGAATAGTTGCTCCGTTGCCGGTGCCGTCACGTCCGCGCGCACCTGCGCCCCGGTAATGAACGGTCCCGTTCCCCGGTAATACCAGAAGAACGAAAACGCTCCGTAGGTGTATCCATGCTCTTCGCGCAGATTCATGTTGATACGCGATGAGAACAATCCTCCCAGCGTTCTGTTCATCACCGAAACCGCGGGATAGTCCGGCGAATTCCTCGGCATGCCCACGCCGAACGCCAGCATCGCGGTCTGCGGAGAACCCGGCTTGTCCACCACCAGGATCTTTTCCGTGGGCGCCGACGGCGCTGCCGGTAAAGGCGACGGCGTTACGGTCGACGACCAGTGCCCGAATGCTTCCTCGGCCAGTCGTCGCGCCTCTGCGGGCGTCACATCGCCGGTCATTTCCAGCAGGCTCGTCTTTGGCCCATAGTGGCTCGCGTAGAACGACGCAACCTGGTCGCGCGTGATCGCATGCAGCGACGCGCTCGTGCCCAGCGCATCGTAGCCATAGGGATTCGACTCGCCGTACAGGTTCTGCCAGCCCGCCCGCAACCCCAGTTCAATCGGGCTGTCCTGCTGCTCCAGCAACCCGGTCAACCTCGTTTTTCTCACCCGCTCCAGGTCAGTCGCCGGAAACGACGGATGTTCCGCCGAGTCAGCCAGCAATTCCAATCCGCGGCCCGCATTCTTCGAAAGCAGTGAGATCGACAATCTCGCGCTGTCCGCATCGCTCGACGACGACAGGCTGGTTCCCAGCAACGCTGCCTCGTTCGCGATCTCTTCCGCGCTGCGCTTCTCCGTTCCCTCGGTCAGCAAGGCAGCTGTGATTCCCGCAAGCCCCGGCTCGTCCGCTGGATTCTCGCCTGTCCCCGCCAGTGTCAGCAGTTCAATCGAAACCACCGGCAGTTCATGCCGCTCCACCAGGTACACCGTCAGTCCATTCGCCAAGGTGAATACGCTCGGCTTCGGCAGCACCAGTGTCGGTGCCGGTCCGGGCTTCGGCGGAGTCGCCCTCCACGCCTGCGCCGCTTCAAACTCCGGCGTGTGCTCCGGATTGATCTTCACATTCGCGTCGGTATCCGCCGGGCTGCGCGGAACATCTTCCAGCACCTTCTTGCCCGGCACGCAATACACCACAACGCGGTGGTCCTTGCCCAGGTCGTCTTCGGCAATCTTCTGAACGCTCGACCGCGTCGCGGCATCGTAGCGCGCGATATCCTTGGGCAGATATCCCGGGTCCCCCGTGTACTGGTTGTAGTAGTCCAGCATGTCGGCTACGCCGCCAAATCCGCCCAGCCGCTCCAGGCCTGAAATCAAGCCCGTCTCTTCCTTGTTGCGCGCACTCTCCAGCTCGACGTCGGTCGGCCCGTTGGCCTGAAACTCGGCAATGATCTTCTCTGCTTCCCCTTCCAGCTTCTCGGCCGTCACGCCTGGTTTGGCCAACAGGTCGCAGGTCATCACCGACGCCAGCGCAAAAGAATTATGGTCGCAGCTCGCGGACTGCGCGATCTGCTGCTTGTACACCAGCTCGCGATACATCCGGCTCGACTTGCCCTGTCCCAGGATCATCGCGGCCAGGTCGGCATCTGCATCACCCGGCGCAAAAGCCGGGGGCGTCAGCCACGCCAGCGTCACGCGCGGCAGCTGCACCGTGTCCGTGATCGTCGACCGCCGCTCTGACGTGATCGGCGGTGTCTCCACTTTGCTCTGTTCCACCTCGGGTCCGCGCGGAATCGGCCCAAAGTACTTGCTGATCAACGCCTTGATCTTCGCCGCATCATAGTCGCCCGCAATCGCGATCGTGGCGTTGTTCGGCGCATAGTAGTCCTTGAAAAACTCACGCACATCCGCCAGTCGCGCCGCTTCAATATCGGCATGGGTGCCCATCACATTCGCATAGTATGGATGCCCTTTGGGAAACAGCTGGTGATAGACCTCGTCGTCCATCAACCCGTAAGGCCGGCCTTCCACGCTCTGCCGCCGCTCGTTGCGCACCACGTCGCGCTGGTTGGTCAGCTTCGCCCGGTCCAGCGTGTCCAGCAGAAAGCCCATGCGGTCGCTCTCCAGCCAGAGCGCCGTCTCCAGCTGGTTCGACGGAACCGTCTCGAAATAATTCGTCCGGTCGAACCATGTCGTGCCATTGATATCGGTCGCCCCTGCCTGCTCCAGGTATTTGAAGTGCGCCTTCTCGCCCACATGCTTCGAGCCCTCGAACATCATGTGCTCAAACAGGTGCGCGAAACCGGTGCGCCCCGCGCGCTCCTTCACGGGGCCCACGTGATACCAGAGATCCACGGCGACAATAGGCAGTTTGTGATCCTCATGCAAAATGACCTCAAGCCCGTTGTCGAGCTTGTAGCGCTCATACCGGATCTCGGGCGCTTTCGTAGCGGTTGCTGCGGCCGGCGCGGCCTTGGCCCCCGCTTTCGCCGCAATCGCAGCAGGCAAAGTCAGCAGAATCGCGAACACAGAACACAGCACAAACCGGGAAGAAGATTTCATGGCAACACACTCTCCCTCATTGAGCGATGGGTAGGATTTGCCGGGTTCTAACTCGCAGAAGCCCGGCCAGGCGCAATCGGAATGCGCCCCAAGCATACCGCATCCGGCTGATCTACCTGTCAACCCTGGGGACTAAGCATCCCGGTCCTGCCACGCGACGGCGGAGGTTCCCGCTCCGAGACAAAGAAAGGCCAAAGGGCTTGGCTTGTCCCCGCGTTTCAAATGAATCGTTGTGGCACGGCCCTTTGCAGCGTGCTGAATCGAAAGGCAATATCTTCGTCCATTACTTTTGTTTCCGAACCACGATCCCTCCACGTCGCCTGCCCTCCGGCTGATGTGCTTTGATAAAGGTCTCCCTGCAACTGAGGTCATCCTGAAAGGGACGCTGTCGGTATCGCCGTTTGTGAGAGTCAGTGCCCGGGCAGATTAAACAGCAAGCCAGGGTGCACTCAGTCCCCTTTTTGCATTCCCCGCACATCCCAAAGTCCTTGAGTCGTCAGGCGTCTGTTTGGCAGCATCGGGAATTTCTGTTCAATATCAGGAGATTCTATGCACGCAAGGCGCGCAGGTCTGACTGCCTTCACATTGCTCCTCGTCCTTCTTGTTGTCTGTGTCGATCTCGCCCTGACAGGATGCGAGAGTTTCACCCTGACCAATCCTGGCTATTTTGCCGCCATCACCGCTGCCGGCAATACCATCCGCGTCAATCAGCAGATGCAGATCGGCAACAACGCCAGGGCCACGGGCGTTCCGTTGATTTTCTCCGTGAACGGAATCGCCGGCGGGAATTCGCAGGTCGGAACCATCGACAGCAATGGGCTCTACACGGCTCCGGCCATCGTTCCGGTTCCGAATACGGTGACCATCACCAGCCTTGCAACCAAGTTTCCCAATTACCCGCAAGGATCGCTGGTGATTTCGGTCCTCAACCCCATCCCGGTGTTGAGTGCCGTCACGCCCTCCGGATTCTCTGAGGGCCTAACAACCGTAACCGTCAACGGATCGCAATTCGTTTATGGCGCGCAGATCCTCTGGAACGGCGCGCCCGTTTCGACCACGTTCGTCTCTCCCACCGAGCTCGCAGCTTCGATCGCCGCCCCCAACCTAGGCACTTTCCCGCTTCTCGTGTCCAATCCCAATCCGGGATCGGCCAACTCGGCCAGCGTTCCAGTCAAGGTTGGCCCCGGCAATGTCGTGCTCACGCTGCAGCCGGAAATGGGCACCGACGTGCGCGTCAGCAATTCCCTCAACATCGGGTTGATGGTGCAGGGCACCGACAATCCCGCCGTTCAGCTCTTTGTGAATGGCGTTGCGGGCGGCAACACGCAAATCGGTACGGCTGTCTCCAACTCCGACGGTTCCATCACCTACAAGGCGCCCGCCGTCGTGCCTACCTCCAGCAACGTCGTTCAGCTCAAGGTAGTGAGCGTCGATAATCCCTCCGTTTCGATTACAGGAAACATCTCGGTCCTCAACCCGATCCCGATTCTCACCTCGGCGTCGCCAATGAACTTCAATGTCGGATCCGCCACGGTGGTCATGCAGGGCATGAACTTCATCAACGGTGCGCAGGTGCTGATGAATGGCGCCGCCGTTCCAACCACCTTCAACAGCGGAGGGCAACTCACGGCAACGATCTCGCCAACCCAAGCCGGCGACCTCGACCTCCAGGTATTGAATCCGAGCCCTGGCCCCGCAACTTCATCAGACTTGATTGCGGAAGTGAATGGGACGGCGCCCGTGCCGGTGGTTAGCCCGCAGGATGCCGCGCGCTTCCTTGACCAGGCGACCTTCGGCGCAACCGACGCCGATATCCACCATCTCTCCTTGATCGGGTACCAGGCGTGGCTCAATGAGCAGTTCAGCATTCCGCAGGTACAGATGGAGCCGAGCGTCGAGCAGGCGCTCATGCTTTACAACCCCTCCTGCGCTTCGGGCGATCTGAAGTGCAATGCCGCGCTCTTCGTCCAGAACAGCCAGGACGAGTTCCTGGTGCAGAACGCCTTCTGGCAGCAGAGCCTCTCATCGAGCGATCAGCTGCGCCAGCGCGTGCAATATGCGCTGAGTGAGTTGTTCGTCATTTCGGGCACAACCCAGGCCGTCCAGAGCATGCCTCGCGGCGAAGCGGGCTACTACGACCTGCTGGGGGCCGATGCGTTCGGCAATTTCAGGAATCTGCTCCAGGATGTGACCCTGAACCCGATGATGGGCCAGTTTCTCTCCATGCAGGGGAATGACAAAGGCAACGCCACCACCGATCCCGACGAAAACTACGCTCGCGAGGTGATGCAGCTCTTCACCATCGGCCTTTACCAGCTGAACGATGATGGCACCCAGAAGCTGGACACTTCCGGCAATCCAATCCCGACCTATTCCAACACCGACGTGATGGGACTGGCGCGCGTCTTCACGGGATTCAGTTGGAACGTGCCGGGCAACACGTCCGATGCTGCTTGGTCGAACTGCTGCATGTACGTGGGCCCGGGCTATGGCGAGGACTTGCTGCCCATGCAAGCTTACCCGTCCCACCACTCCACCGATGAAAAAGACTTCCTCGGCGTCACCATCGCGGCATCGGGTTCGCCCGATCCGCAGGGCGATCTGAAGACCGCGCTCGACACCTTGTTCAATCATCCGAACTTGCCCGCATTCTTCTCCAAGCAGATGATCCAGCACCTGGTCACCAGCAACCCGAGTCCGGCCTACATAAGCCGCGTCGCCGCGGTCTTCAAAGATAACGGGCAGGGCGTGCGCGGCGATATGAAAGCGGTCCTCACTGCCATCCTCCTTGATCCTGAGGCACGGAATTCCGCAACCGACTTCAGCAATCCGCAATACGGCAAGGTGCGCGAGCCTCTGCTTCGCTACACCGAATGGGCACGCGCCTTCACCGCGCAGTCTCGCACCGGCTCCTACTTCCTGGGAACGACCGAAGATCCCATCTGGGGCCTCGGCCAGATGTGGTTGCGTTCGCCCACGGTCTTCAATTGGTTTGCGCCCGGCTATGTTCCTCCCGGCACCACCATCGAGCAAGCCGGCCTTGTCGCTCCGGAGATGCAAATCACCAACGTCTCGACCGTCGTTGGGTACCTCAACTACATGCAGACTTCGATCGGGAGCGACCCCAGCAATGGCACAGATGTTTTCTCGTCCTACGGCACGGAACTGGGGCTCGCCGCGACTCCGACTGCGCTCGTCGATCGCATCAACTTGCTGCTGATGGCCGGTGAGATGGACAGCGACCTGGAAAGCGAAATCGTCAACGCGGTGAGCGCCATTCCGATTCCGACCGGCGACCAGAACGCCATCAACGCCGCGCTCGAGGCGCGTGTGCAGACAGCAATCTACCTCACCATGGCCTCACCAGCATTCTGTGCGCAGTTCTAAGGAGCCCTTCATGTGCAAGTGTGACCAAACCCGGCGGCAGTTTCTCAGAACCGCTTCCATGGCATCGATGGCCGGCTTCTATGCAAGCCCCTTCTTGCTGGGCCTGAACTCTGTGGCTGCCATGGCTCAGTCTGCCGGAACCTCCGACTATCGCGCTCTGGTGTGCGTCTTCCTGCAAGGCGGCAACGACGGCCATGGAACCGTGATCGCCACCGATCCCGACTCCTATGCAGCCTTCACGCAGGCTCGTTCCGGAGCGCCGGGCCTCGCGTATCCACTGGCCGAGCTGCTCCCCATCACATTGAGAACGCCGCAGAGCGGCCGCACCTTCGCGCTGAATCCGGCGCTCGTGCCCCTTCAGAATCTCTTCAGCCAGGGACGCGCCGCCATTGTCGCCAATACCGGCACCCTGATCGCCCCGGCCACCAAGACCCAGGTCAACAACAACTCCGTTCCTCTGCCCGATTCGCTGTTTTCGCATTTCGATCAGACGGCAGCATGGCAAGCCATCGCATCAAACGGCGGCAGCGCCGAGCACGTCGGGTGGGGAGGCGCCGTTGCCGACTTGATCGAAAGCATGAACATGAATTCCAACTCCATGTTCACCTGCATCTCAACCGCCGGAATCGCGCTGTTCCTCGCCGGCCAGCGTTCGTTCCAATTGAATGTGACTCCGGCCGGCCCGATCCCCATCTACGGTTTGTCGCAGCCCCTTTTCGGACAGACCGCAGGCTCCAACGCCCTGGCATCCATCTTGTCCGCCGACGAGAGCAATCTCTTCGCCAAGGAGTATGAGGTTGTGGTCACCCGCTCGCAACAAGCCCAGCAGCTGCTGGCCACCTCAATGCTCGGGGCGGGGCCGGCCGGAATCCCCAACCCTCCCCAGTATCTCGACCCCACGACGAAGATGCTCACGGATAACCCGCTCGCCCAATCGCTGCAGACGGTCGCGCGCATCATCGGAGGCAAGGCGGGCCTCGGCGTTACGCGCCAGATTTTCTACGTGCAACTTGGCAGCTTCGACACCCACGATGGCCAGGCGTCGCAGCACGCGCGCCTCCTCACCCAGTTGGGCCAGGCTTTCGAATACTTCGATGGAGTGATGACTTCGCTTGGCCTTGGCGACCAGGTAACCGCGTTCACCGCGTCTGACTTCGGCCGTACACTTACCTGCAACAGCGACGGCACCGACCACGGATGGGGCAGCCATCATTTCGTTGTAGGGGGCGCGGTGCAGGGCCAGGACATGTACGGCCAGTACCCCGTCGTGGGCGCCGACCAGGCCAACGACGTGGGCGAAGGCCGCCTGATTCCGACCACCTCGGTCGACCAGTACGCCGGAACGCTGGCACGCTGGTTTGGGCTTTCAGACAGCCAGGTGCAGCAGGTCTTTCCCAACTTCAAGAACTTCGGATCGAGTCCGTACCTCGGGTTCGTCTAGCATGCGATTTTTTCAATTCGCCGAATCATGCCTGCGTTCCGGATTTCAAACCGCGCCAACTGTCGCTGCGTCGTGTGGACGGCGAAGGAACAAGAGTTGATTGTTACGCAAGGAGGCGACGCTGAATCCGGTAGAATTGCGAGGAAATTCATGCGTGAGGAAGTATGAGCGGATACCTCAGAAGTGCTTGGGCGCTTGGCTGCATGTTCGTGGTTTTTTCCACTCCGGCAGTCCTCACTGCGCAGCAAACACCTCGTGCCAGGCGGGAGTCTCAAGCAGAGGAAAATGAAAGACTCGAGAAGCCGGTGGAATGGCCGGCGCTCGAACGGCGTCTGTTCAAGGACTCCCACGATCTGATGGTCTTCAAGATGGCGACTTCATGGATACCAGGGGAAGATCACGACGGTCGATTTCGGTACAAGTTGACAGCAACTCCGCTGCTGAAGGATGAATACGCATCGCCCCAGAAGCAAATCGGAATCATGAGCAAGCGGTTGCAGCAGACGTGTACTGTCTCAATCGTTCTTTTGGATAAAGACGGATTTGAATTGCGGCGCGTGGCTCCTGATCTTTCCCTCGCGCTCAACGATGACATGGACGTCGTTGGTTTGACGGCGAATGAATCGGAACAGATGGACGCCTCAGAATACAAGAGCTTTGTCGGTAGCGAAGGCCAATCAGGTTCGTGGAACATCGCCTGGAACTGCCCATAATGAGTATCACGACTCGATCAGTGGCATTGAGCAGGGCTGCCTCCGGCGCCACAAGAGTACCCGCGGCGGATTCCCCGGTTAAGAGCCAGCATGAAATCCTTCGGCGATCCGCGCGACGGCAATCGAGGGTCGGTGCGGGTCTTGTCGAGCGGTCAGCTCTCGCATTCGAGACACACCAACGCTGCTTGCCTCTTTTTCATCCAAAACGCGCACAATAGAAATAGGGGTGCTTTCCGCATCTCCGCGCGGCCCAGATCGCGCATTCAGAATGTCCCTTGAAAATACTCCCGCGCGGCTCCTAACTCCTTTCGCGCAAGGAATTTGCGGGCAAGTTCTTCTGTAAGAGGAATTTGCGGCGGCCGGCTTTCTCTAAACCGAACAGAATGAGGATTTTGCCTCCAGAGTACCCGGGGGGGTGGTAATCGCAAATTCCCTGCTCATTCTTACTCAGCCCGCAGCGCATCCGTCGGATTCACGGAGGCCGCCCTGTGTGCCGGCAGAAAACTCGCCGCCAGCGCTGAACCTCCCAGCACGAGCGCAACGGCCGCCAGCGTCGGAGCATCCCATGCCGTCACCCCAAACAGCACCTTGCCCATCAGGCTCGACGCGCCAATCGAACACGCCAGCCCGATCGCAATGCCGGTCAGCGTCAACCACGCCGCTTGCCGCATCACCAGGCTGTAGACAGCGCTTCTCTGCGCCCCCAGCGCCATCCGCACGCCAATCTCGCGCGTTCGCTGGCTCACCGAATACGCCACCACGCCGTAGAGCCCGACCACCCCGAGCACCAGCGCGATCACTGCGAATCCGCCGACCAGCAGAGTCGAAAAGCGATGCAGCAACGCCGGCTGCGTGCTCTCCACCTGCTCGGCCATCGTGATTTCCCCATAAGTGCCCAGCGCGGCGTTCACGCCATGAATCGTCTTCACGATCGTGGGCAGCATTGCCTTCTCATCGCCGGCCGTGCGCACGGCAACCGCAACAAAGTTGTCAGGGCTGGAGTACATGGCCTGGTACTCGGCAGGCCACAGATCCTCATCGAGTCCACCCTCCCGCACGTTGCTCACGATTCCGATGATCTCGCGCATCGACTTCGGATCGAGTTCGCCGTTGGCGATCACCTTCCCGATGGGGTCTTCGCCCGGAAAATACTTCTGCGCCAGAGCTTCATTGATGATGATCTTCTGCGGCTTCGAAGCATCGTCGTCCTCGGTGAAGAACCGCCCCCGGATCAACTTCGCCTTCAGCGTCTGCAGGTATTCCGGCGTGATATCACGTTCGTCCACCTCGTTGTGCTCGCCGTGAAACGGCTTGCCGACAATCCGAATCCAGTCCGTATCGCAGTTGCACTGCACCGGCAAATCGCTCGTCATTCCCACCGACTCAACACCTGGAATTGCCGACAGGCGCCGGATCACTTCGCGCATCAAAGCCACTTTCTGCTCGGGCTTCGGAAACGCCACATCCGGCGTGACCATCTGCACCGTCGCCAGGTGCGTCGGATCGAATCCCACCTCCACATGCAGCAGCTTGTACAGGCTCTTGCCCAGCAGTCCCGCTCCGGCAAGCAAAACCACCGCGATCGACAACTCCACGACAACAAGGTTGGCGCCCATCCGCTTCCAGAACCGGCCCGCCACGGCCCGGCCCCCTTCGCCCAGTCCTCCGCGAATGTCCTGGAACGCAAGCCGCACAACAGGCGTGATCGCCATCAACACCGTGGCAAGCACCGCAACGCCCCCGGCAAACAAAATCGAATGCGCGTGCAGCCCGACGTGCTCAAGGAACGGCACATTGCCTGCCATCGCCTTGGGAATCAGGTCTCTCAGCAGCGTGATCGTCCAGTCTGCAACCAGAAAGCTTCCCGCACACCCGGCACACGCCAGCAGCAATACCTCCGTGACAAATTGCCGAGCCAGTCGTGCCGGCGTTGCGCCCAGCGCTCCCCGCACCGCAATCTCCCGGCGCCGTGACTCTGACCGCACCAGCAGAAGATTCGCCACATTGATGGCCGCAATCAGAAGCAACAACCCCGAAGCCGCAAGCAGCGTGACCAGAACCGGACGAATCTGGCCGTTGATGAGTTCCGAGAGGGGCTGCACAAACGCCCCCTGGCCCTTGTTTTCGGGATATTGAATAGCCAGTTGCGCGGCGATCGCTTTCATCTCCTGCTGAGCGGCTTGCGGCGTCACGCCGTCGCGCAGCCGGCCAACGGCATAGAGATTGTGGCAGCTGCGGCGCTGCTCGCACCCGTTCGCATCCAGCAGTGGGATATAAAACTGCGCGATCGCCCGCGGCGCGAACTCAAACGACTGCGGCAGCACACCGACAATCGTGTACGACGCTCCATCCAGGGTGATCGATTTACCCAAGATGTCGCGGCGCCCGCCGTAGCGCGTCCTCCATGTTCCGTAGGTCAGCATCACGATCTTCGCGCCGCCGGGCTTGTCCTCTCCCGGAAGAAAAGCGCGGCCCAGCAACGGCTTCACGCCCAATGTCTGAAAGAACCCCCCACTCACCCGCTCTGCCGGCACAGGCTCCGGCCCCGATGGCGTGCTCAAGAGATATCCCGAGCCGCCATACGCATCGAGTGAGCTGAATGAGTGATTCAGGCGCTTCCAGTCGTCATAGTCAGCCCGTGACAGATTTGAGCGCTTGAACATCGTCCCGCTCTCCGCCACGTCCATCAGCCGGTTTGGAGCAAAATACGGGAGCGGCTCGATCAGCGCCGCGTCGACAAAAGCAAAGATCGCTACGCTCACTCCCATGCCCAGCGCAAGAATCAGAAGCGCGGTCACCGCAAATCCCGGATGGATCCGCATCTGGCGCACCGCAAAGCGTAGATCCTGCATGACCGTCTCCGCGCGGAACCCCACTAATTCGTAGCTCTGCTCGCGCGCCCGCGTCGCATTGCCGAACCGCCGCATCGCCGCATAGCGCGCCTCTTCCGCCTTCATTCCTCCGGCCAGCAATTCCCTCTCCGTCTGCTCGCGATGGAAGGCCATCTCTTCGTCCAGGTCGCGGCGGAATCGGCCGCGGCCAACCAGAATCCCGAGTCTCTGCAACAATCGGCTCATTTCAATCTCCCCGCCGTCATTCGGCCCGCAATGCATCCATCGGATCGGCCTCGGTCGCGCGTCGCGCGGGAATGTAACACGCGATGAACGCGACAACAATCACCATGACGCCCACCGCCGCATACGTCGCCGGATCCTCCGGGCTCACGTTGTAGATCAGGCTTCGCAGCTCCCGCGCCAAGCCGAGCGAGGCCGCGATGCCGATTACCGTGCCCGCCGTGGTCAGCATCGCAGCGTGCTTCAATACCAGGCGAAGCACATCTCCCTGTTGTGCTCCGAGCGCCATGCGCAGCCCGAATTCCGCAGTTCGCTGGCTCACCGAATACGAGATCACGCCGTAGGTTCCGATCGCCGCCAGCAGAATCGCCAGGGCCGCAAACAGACCCACCAGCACAAACGCAAACCGAGGCGTCGCGACTGATGCATTCACGATCCGGTCCATCACCTGCACATCGGCAACCGCAAGGTTCGGATCAAGCCGATGCACCTGGTTGCGCACCGCGTCCACAAGCATCCTCGGGTCGCCGCGCCCCCGCATCGCCACGGACATATCTCTGGTCCAGACATTCTGGAGGACGGGAAACCAGAACGCAGGTTCCGCGGCTGCGCTGTTCGGTTGGTCCTTTACATCTCCCACAACCCCAATAATCGTTATCCAGTCTTTGTCGGTTTTAGGCTCATCCTCAAAAGACAGGCGCTTGCCGATCACGTTCTCATGCGGCCAATACGCCTCGGCCATGGCGTGATTGATGATCATCACCTGCGGCGCGTCCTTCTTGTCAGCCGCGGTGAAGAAGCGCCCCGCCACCAGCGGAATCCCCAGCGCATTGAAGTAGTCGGGCGTCGCCATGTGATAACGGCCATGGAACTCCGTGCCGGGAGCCGGCTTCTTGCCTTCAATCGTGAATCCGCCTGCATTTTCGTCATAGCCCGTCCAGGGCAAATCGCTTCCGATTCCAGCGCTCTCCACTCCCGGCAACCGATCCAGGTTCGCGGCCAGCTGATCGTAAAAGCGCTCGATTTGCGCATCGCTGGAGTAGATTGCATGAGGTAGCGACAGGTTCGCGGTCAGCAGATGTTGCGGTTTGAACCCGGGGTCGAGATTCATCTCGTTCAACAGGCTGCGCAGCATCAACCCCGCCCCGATCAGTAACACGCACGCCAGGCTCACCTCTGAAATCACGAGCGCACTGCGCAGCCGGCTCTCTTTGCCTGTCCCCGTGCTGGTCTTTCCCGCTTTCTGCAATCCCTGCTTCGGATCGGTGCGCGCGGCCTGCAGCGCCGGCGCCAACCCGAAGAGCATTCCCGTCAATACACTCACCAGGAACGTAAAGGCGAACACCGGCCCATTCACCCCGATGTCGTGAGCCCGGGGAAAATCCGCCGGCAGCAACATCACCAGTGCCCGCACGCCACCGAAAGCCATGGCCAGCCCCAGCACGCCGCCCGCACACGAAATCAGCAGGCTCTCCGTCAGCAGTTGCCACATCACGCGCGACCGCGGCGCTCCCATCGCCATGCGCACGGCAAGCTCCCGCTGCCGCGCCGATGCGCGCGCCAGCAGCAGGTTCGCCGCATTCACGCAGGCAATCAGCAGAACCATGCCCACTGATCCCAGCAGCACCTCGAGCATCCTCTGCGAGCGCCCCACAATCTCCGTGTAGAGCGGAATCACCAGCACCGTCCAGCCCGCGTCCCCATTCGGATGCTCTCGCCCCAGCTGCGCCATCATCGTGTTCATATCGGCGCGAGCCTGGTCCACCGTCACGCCGTCTTTCAGCCGCGCGATTCCCTCCACAAAATGCGAGCCGCGCCGGCTCGGATCTCCCGCAAACGAGAACGGCCACCACACATCCACGCTCTCGCCATAGGCCACCGAGTGATACTCGTTTCCCGGGTGCTCTGTCCCCGGCGGCATTACGCCGACCACAGTGAACGGCTGCATGTTCAGTGTGATCTTGCGTCCGATGATCCGCGGGTCAGCTTCAAATTGTCTCCGCCAAAGCCTATCGCTCAGGATCACCTGCAGCCCGTTGCCCGGGATCTCCGCCTGCCGGTCGAATTCTCGCCCCATCTCCGGCTGCAATCCAAGCACATGAAAATAGCCCGCCGTAATCCCGAATCCATTCAGCCGCTGCGGCTCGCCCCCATTACCGGAAAGTTGCACATCGCCGCGCGTAAAGATCGCCATCGATTCGAACGAGTGATTCCGTTCCCTGAAATCCCTGAAGTCAAACGGATTCAGCGGAAACTTCGGATAGTCAGAACTGCTCAGAAAGATCCTCACCAGCCGGTCCGCTTGCGGGTAAGGAAGCTTCTTCAGCAACACGCCGTCAATCACGCTGAAAATCGCGCTGTTCGCCCCGATGCTCAGCCCCAGCGTCAGCAGCATCACCAACGTGAATCCAGGACTGTTCTTCAGCTGCCGTGCGGCGTACCGCACATCACCCATCATGCCTTCGAGACTGAAACCAACCACCTCGTGCGTCTTCTCCTGCACCCGCGTCACATTGCCGAACCGCCGCATCGCCGCATACCGCGCCTCTTCCGGCGTCATTCCCTCGGTTACGAGTTCACGTTCCGCCTGCTCGCGATGAAATGCCATCTCCTCGTCGAGATCATCGCGGAACCGGTTGCGCTGAAAAAGAATCGAAATCCTGCTGGCAAGCCTGCGAACGAGATTCACGCGATCCACCACCCTTTCTGACCGCTCCATGCGACGGAAAGTATTTCTGCTAACAACTTGGTAGGCGATCAGCGATCTCTACACTGCCCGGGCTCCCTTGATCGCCTTCTGTCTTCACTCCGTGCGCAACGCTTCCGCCGGGCTCACGCTTGCCGCGCGTCTCGCCGGCACAAAACTTGCTGTCACTGCCGAAGCGGCCAACACCAGGGCCACCCCCAGCAGCGTAGGCACATCCCATGCCTGCACGCCAAACAGCAAATTGCGTATCAGCATCGCCGCACCCACAGCCGCTACTGATCCCGTGATCACGCCCGCCGCAATCAACCCTCCGGCCTCGCGCAGCACCATGCCGTAGACCGATCCGCGTTCTGCTCCCAGCGCCATCCGCACGCCAATCTCGCGTGTTCTCTGGCCCACCGAATACGCAATCACGCCGTAGAGGCCCACCACGCTCAGCAGCAATGCCATCCCCGCAAATCCGCCCACCAGCCATGCCGAAGAACGATGCAGATAGGTCGACGGCGCATCGTGAATCTTCTCGTCCATCGTCATGGGCGCGTAGATCGCCATGCCCGGATCGATCGATTCGAGTGTCGACTCCATGGCTGGCAGCAGCGACCGATCATCCTGTGACGTCCGCGCCACCACCTCGAATCCGGTGGTTGCGTTTTGATAGAAGGGCCGATACATCGCCGCTCGCGGTTTTGCGTCGAGTTGCCCCTCCTGGAGATCCTCGATCAGACCCACAATCAGGATCGGAGGGCTCTTTTCATCGAACGACAGCTGCTTGCCTACGGGATCCTCGCCCGGGAAATATTGCCTGGCGAATTCCTTGTTGATGATCATGACCGGCCGATGCGATCCGTTATCATCTTCGGTGAAATACCGCCCGCTTCTGAGCGTCGTCTTCAGCGTCGTCATGTATCCCGGAGTCACTCTGCGAATCGCCGCTTCACGGTGCTCGCCGCGGTCGGGCCGCCCTACGATGCGAAAGCCGGTCGTCCAATCGCCATCCTCAATCGGTAGCTTCGTCGTAATCCCCACGCTCAGCACACCTGGCAAACTCGCCATACGCCTTACAATTTCGCGCGCCAGCGCCGATTGCGCCGCATCGTTCTTGTACTTCTCCGGCTGCGCCTCCACGTGTACCATCGCAATGTGATCCGGCTGCATCCCGATGTTCACGTGCAGCAGCTTGTAGAAGCTCTTGCCCAGCAATCCGGCGCCCGCCAGCAGCACCATCGCCGTCGCCAGTTCGACGATTACCATGTTGGCGCCGAACCGCCGCCACACCACTCCCGCCGCGCCGCGTCCGCCCTCCGTCAGGCCCTCCCGAATCTCTCTAAACTTCAGCCGCACCATCGGTGCAAATGCAAACAGCGCCCCAGCTAGCACCGCCAGTACGCATGCGAACGCCATGACCCGCGCATTCAAACCAAGTCCTTGCAGATACGGCATCGACGCCATCATGTCTTTGGGAATCAGCTCAGACAGCAGCCTCATGCCCCATGCGGCGCAGCCTACTCCGAACACGCACCCAATCGACGCCAGCAGCATGCCCTCGGTCACAAACTGCCGCACCAGCCTTCTCGGTGAGGCGCCCAGCGCGCCGCGCACCGCCATCTCGCGCTTGCGGCTCTCGGCCCGCACCAGCAACAGGCTTGCCACATTCACGCTGGCAATCAGCAGCAGCAGCCCGGAGCCGCACAGCACCGTCAACAGAATCGGCTTGATGTCCCCGACGATCACTTCGGTCAGCGGCATCATGAAGGCCACCTGGTCGCGATTCGAATCGGGATACTGCTTCTCGAGGTTCTTTGCGATGGTCTTGATGTCCGCCATTGCCGCGTCGAACGTCACTCCATCCTTCAGCCGCGCAACCCCGAATAGGTTGTGGCAGCCGCGATTCTTCTCGCATCCCCCCGTCGGCTTCTCGATTCCCCAAAAGTCCGCAGGCTCTGCCGGCGCAAAATGAAACTCCCGCGGAAGCACACCAATGATGGTGTAGGTGTCGCCATCGAGCACCACCGTCTGCCCCAGCACAGCCTTGCTGCCGCCATACCGCTTCTGCCATGCCGAATAGCTCAGCAGCACCGTTCGCGCCGGCCCTGCTGCGTCCTCGCCGTCATAAAAATCGCGCCCCAGCACCGGAGCCACGCCCAGCGTGCGAAAGAATCCCGCGCTCACCCGCGCGCCATCGGCCTGGCGCAGTCCCGCGGGCGTCTTCTGCATAAAGCCCTCGGGTGCAAACACGTTCAGAGAACTGAACGACTTGTTGGTTCGCTTCCAATCCAGATAGTCGGGATAAGAGAGGTGAAACCTCGGTCCCAGCGGGATGCTCTCAAACAGTTCAACCAGCCGCGAAGGATCCTGGTACGGCAACGGCTTGATCAGCGCCGCATCCACAAAAGCGAAAATCGACACGCTCGAGGCAAGCCCCAGCATCAGGATCAGCACTGCTGTAAGAGCAAATCCGGGATTCTTGCGCAGTTGACGCAGCGCAAATCGCAGATCCTGCGCCACTGTCTCCATACGGAACCCGACTGCTTCTTCGCTGCGTTCCTGCACCCGCGTCGTGTTCCCGAACCGACGCATCGCCGCGTAACGTGCCTCTTCCGGCTTCACACCCTCGGCGATCAGTTCCTTCGCCGCCAACTCCCGGTGCAGCGCCATTTCTTCGTCCAGATCGCTTCTGAACTTCTTGCGCCCGAAAAAAAGTGCAAGCTTCCGCATGAACCGGATTGCTCCGCTCATTCGAGTCTCCTTGCCCCATGGGAATTGCAAATCCATCGTGGCCTGTCGGCCCGACAGAAAAAGAGCTACGCCGGCTCGCTCAGCACCCGCCCGATCGCCGCAATCATCTCTTCGAATTGCGATACCTCGAGCCCCAGCTGTTTCCGGCCGGTCGTTGTCAGCGTGTAAAACCGCGCCCGCCGGTTCGTCTCCGTCATCTTCCACTCGGCCTTCACCCAGCCCTGCAGCAGCAGCCGCTGCAGCGCCGGATACAGCGAACCTTCTTCCACCGTCAGCACGTCGTCCGACAAGCGCTTGATCGACTGCGCAATGCCGTACCCGTGCAGCGGCGCCCGCGTCAGCGTCTTCAGGATCAGCATGTCCAGCGTGCCCGGCAGCAACTCCGGTTTCTTTGCCATGCGCCTATATATAGATTACCTATGGATAGAAAGTCAATGCCAGAGTGACCAGCCGTCAGTTGTCAGCGATCAGTGGGTCACAGGCCAAGCATCAAACTCAAGGTTCCCAGCCCGCTGGCGATCTTCCCAGCGCCTCGTACATGTCCCCTGACCACTGACAGCTGATCTCTGTCTTTAATGCTTCTCGTACATCTCCATCACGTCCTTGCGCAGCGCTAACCGGCTGTCCAGCCGCGTGTAGAACATGTGCCCACCCGGATACTCGTGCACCGACACGCGCGTCGGATCGCCCATCGCCGGCATCTGGTCCACCGAGAGCACCGACCCCATGAAGGGGCACGACAAATCGTTCCATCCGTGCACGATCATCACCCGCAACTTCGGATCCGCCGCCACCGCCTGCCTCAACTGCGTCACGGATCCGCGGCGCAGGTCGTCTCCGCCCACCCACAGCCGGTTCACGTCATACGACAGTGCGTTGTACCGCGCGTCAACCTTCCATCCCACCGTCTGCGTCACGAAGTTCACCATCGCCGTGGTCACCGGCGCAATGATGCTGGCCAGGATCGGATCATTTGCGCGCTGGTCCGGCGAAAACGGAAACGGATCGAACGAGGTCACATTCGAGTCATACACCGAGCCCAGCTTCCCTTCCTCGCGATACACCTCGCGCAGATACGCTCCCGTCTCCAGCCGTCCGCCCGAATACTTCACAAACAGAGGATCGAGCCCGGTCATCTGCGTTACGGTGTCGATCATTTTCTTCTGTCCTTCCGGATCGGAGCTGCCCTTCAGCAGCGCCTCGGCATAATCCCCGAACGTATACGCAATCACGCCCTGCATCGCTTCCGGCGTCAGCTTCTTTTCGCGCTCCAGGTGCGCCGCCGTAATCGACGGCAGCGTGACCATCCAGGGCAGCGGCGACAAGTCTCCATCGCGCTCGATCGTCGGATTCAGATAAGGCGACACCAGCACCACCCCATTCATCGCCACGCCCAGCTGCGATTGCAGGTAATACGTGATCCGCGGTCCGCGAAATCCACCATAGCTCTCGCCGATCAGGTATTTCCGCGCATCCAGCCGGTCGTTCTTCACCAGCCAGTCGTAAATCACGCGCGACAAATACTCGATGTCGGATTCTGTGCTGTAAAACAGCTTCTTCGTATCCGCTTCCGGCACCAGCGACCGGCTGAAGCCAGTGCCAATCGGATCGATGAACACCAGATCCGTGAAATCCAGCCACGTGCCCGGATTGTCGCTCAGCGTCGGCGGGTCCGACGGGCTGTCGCCTTCGTTGCCCACATTCAAGTGCTTCGGCCCGATCGCACCGAAGTTCAGATACACACTCGAAGCGCCCGGACCCCCATTCAGCGCAAACGTCACCGGCCGGTTCGCCCCGTCCACCACGTACGACGTCACCACCACTTCGCCCGCAACTTTGCCTTCCGGGTCGCGCACCGGCAGCGCGCCCACCGTCACCGTGTATTTCAGGGTCTTGCCGTCAATCTGCACTTGCTGCTGGGTGTGCGCTTCCGGCGGCAAGGGCGGCAGCGCCGACTTGTCCGCCGGTTTGTCAGGCGCGGGTTTTTCGCCGGGTTTCGCTGCTGAATTTGCCTTGTCATCCTGGGCTGCGCCGCGCAGGGCGGGCATCGCAAGGCAACACAGAACGCATGCCGTCAGAGCCATACGTCCTAGGGGAAGTTTGTTTCCGAAAGCAGTCATTGCAATACCATACATGCCGGCATCCGGTGCTGGCAGCCCTCCCGCGGCTTGTTGTACCCTCAAGCAAGGCATGAGATTTCAGCATCCTTTCATCATTTTGGCTTCTTCCATGGCCTTGTCCCTCGGCGCGCTCGCTCAGGATTCGACCAAGCCCGCGCCAGACATCCCGGATGCGCCCCAGGCCACTGCGGCCACCCTCATTCATCCCAACGGTCCCATGGTCGTCATGGATACTTCCATGGGTCGCATCACCTGCCAGTTCTTTCAGAAGCAGGCTCCCGTCGCCGTCGCCAATTTCATCGGCCTCGCCACCGGCACAAAGGACTGGACCAACCCGGCCACAAAAAAAGTCCAGCATCACAAGCCCTACTACGACGGAACCACGTTCCACCGCGTCATTCCCGAATTCATGATTCAGGGTGGCGATCCCACCGGAACCGGCATG
>Ga0335072_10003411_pt1 | contig 23959 bp, 27 predicted proteins | sample Lox_Sample_21_FD_206725 | JGI IMG/M metagenome (GOLD analysis project Ga0335072, IMG submission 206725) | Soil microbial communities from Loxahatchee National Wildlife Refuge, Florida, United States - Lox_Sample_2.1 | ecosystem: Environmental > Terrestrial > Soil > Wetlands | place: USA... | reverse complement strand
ACTCATTTCCCTGATCAATTCAACTATCTCTGCATGGCTGCTTCGAAACAGGTTCCCATCGACGAGGTACTGAACGAGAGTTTAGACGACGGCGCCTTCGAACGTTATCGAAGCGGCAGTCTTCCTGCGCCTATTCACCATAATGCTACCGCAAATAGACCTCACTCGGCCCTGGCGAGCCCAATCCCGTCGCCAGAAAGGCTATTCCCATTGACCCCGAGAGGCTTCAACTCCGCAATCGACGTTGAAACTTGGCGCCAATTTGTGAATTTCTCCCCTTCAGTGGACAGTCTCCAAAGGGACCGCAGTTTAAGCAGTGCCCAGTAATGAGTGATATCAATGGCGTCTTCGCTGGGTAGGATTCCATTTTGAGAGTCGAAAGAGGCTCATCCGTCGTCCCCGTTTCGCTAGTCGAGATTGAAGCATTGGTGTCATTCTCAAGATGGGCCAGTTTGGTCTATAGCGTCGGATAGCGCCCGGCCTTGAGTTTCGTAGACGACATATATCGAGGGAATTGCTCCACGAAGAATCACGTCTTCGTAATGTGGGAGTATTTATGACGCTGGCGCATGTGCAATGCAAGCTCCAGCGTAAAGTGAGCGCCAGCGCAGGTTCAAGCCTATCGTAGAACCAGAGCCAGAATAGGCTCCCACAGCGCCAGTGCAGTTCGCGCACATGCGGGACCGTTTGCATGAAGGCCGCGGATTAGAAGCTCTTCGCTAGATTGTGGCAGTGGCTTGAGTGAGTAAGGGCGGTAGAGCAACGGAGGATATTATTAGGTGCGATAAAGATGATAATACGGGTTGGGTACGGCTACACCGACATGCCCATGTCGATTTATGGCTTACTGAAGTATGCAACTTTCAGTGTTGAATTCTGCTTTTGTAGGATGGGAAACAACAAATTTGGTGTCGGTTCTGCCAAGGAGGCAACGCACTGTTGTACAAAGGAAGATTTTTGTTCAGTGACAAATCCAGTACTTCGTTTCTTTCTTTCTTGAATTCTGATCCACGGTTTAGCGTCGAGCAGTTCTAATCCCCTCTGAAGCATGACCATCACATGAAGGGATGTAAAAAGCAGCAAACTCGAAGCGCCAAACCTAAAACTGACGCGCTTTACCTAAAGAGGCAATGCACCTTCGAGTGACGGTGATTCTATGACTCACTTTAGTGATTGTGTAATGGCTGACCTTAGAAACGCGCTAGGCTGTATTGCAACCAAACAATTCTACTCGACGTTATTTGCGGCACATCACCACTCTCAATCCCTATTCACCTCATTTGTTCCGTTGTATCTATCACTGCTTCTCTGAAATACACCTTGCTTCCACATCTGACATGTCTAAGATGTCAGTCGCGCTACGAGATGCATGTATGAGCGGTGATCTCGAGAAAGTCAAATCACTGTTTCTGCAACGCCCAAAGCCTGTCAAGAGCGATCGTCAAACAGCTCTCTACTGGGCAGTGGCAAGTGGCCATGATGGTATAGTCACGTTCCTTCTTGAACATGGCGCGAAGGTCGATCACAGCACGACATTAGCAGCAATTAACAAGAAATCCACTACACTCCTTCAAGCACTTCTGGATCATGGCTGGAATATCAATTCATATGCGCACGGCGGTAGATCGGCTCTATGGTATATCCAGCTTGACAGCGCCTCTACTCTTCTACCTTGCTCTAACGGCATGAATATAGGTACATTACTGACGACGAAGGGCTGGTGAGGTGGTTTCTTGAGCGCGGCGCAGATCCTAGCCTTAACGACGATGGCCTGTCTTCACCTCTTGATAGCGCTGCTTCTAAAGGCACAACTACTATAATTTCACTTCTTCTCAAGCACGGCGCAAAGCTCGATGAAAGCAACGCATTGCAGGCTGCGGCAAGTGGGCCTCTTGGGATCCCAATGATGGAGTATTTACTTGATTGCGGATTCGATATCAACGCTTTTGATGTTTCCAAAAATCCCATCTTGACACGAGCCAATATTGGGACTGCGTTACATATTGCTGCGAAACACGGGTATAAGGATCGGGTCCAGTTTTTGCTAGAGAGGGGGGCCGTGCGTGACGTAAGGCGAGAGAATAAGGCGTGCAGTATGACTCCAGCAGAGTGGGCAAAGCGGCATGGCAAGATGGAAATTTACGAGATGCTGAGCAAATAGTACAGGTGCAGCATCCCGCCCCCAAAGTAAGCAACCCCAAAACATTTGTGTCCTCCCCTTCCTAGGAACAGCCTGAATTGCCTAGGTTCTAAGCGCTTCTCCTGCAAAAAACCGCGAGTCAGTTACAGGTCAATTGTGGATTCTGTGAGCATTCAGTGGAGGTGGGTTTAGAATTACCCCGCCTTCTGTAAACCCACTGAATTTGTCCCCCCTCGCTTAATTGAGCATAGTAAAGGACCCACTAGTTCGCTTAAGGCTCTCCTTAAGCGAACTAGTCAGCCTCAGTAAGTGTAACGTCAAAGGTTCAGCTGTTGGATCAGAGGCCCGGTGTTAGGATGTTGCTTGGCCAACTCCGCGTCAGGTATGGGAGTATGGTATGGAGTGTTGGATCCCTTCCAGCTTCCACTTAATGCACAGCAAATCACCACCGACACGCCCAGGTACGATCTATTATGCCCGTAATGGTGAGAACATCCAAAAGGAACTCTTCCTCCACTGTAAACCTATCCGAAAAGCCGGCGGATGCCTGGCAATGGCAGAAGTTGAACGGTAGTAATGGTATGGCATTCATATCAGATCTCCACATCAAGCTTACTGGAGTATCGAAGAGAGGCAAAATTACTCGAGAAGACGACATATCCTGCAAAGGTAAGCAGAAGAAAATGGAACTCCGGGCTTTACTCGATTCAGTTATCGTAAGGCTCATCGTGACCCAAGGATCCTAGGGCACCGATGGCACCGGGTATGGCTCGCGGTCAAGCATAATGGATAGCTTAGGTAGATGGGAAGCGCCACAAGCAGGGTTCTAATACTCCTCAGTGTTGCTATTCACGGCAGAGCCTGATCCTGGGCCTCTGAACCCAGGAACATTACCAAGGGTGCCACAATGAAACGACCCACACGAAGTGCAATGTGCACCCACGCGGCGCCCACCAGAGTCCTCATCGAGACCTGCGGCAGCCTAACCACCGCTCAAGCGGGTCATAAGGACAATCGAGCATGGCTCAACCTGAGGAGCGGAACGGGACTTGGATGGCCATGTATGATATTCCTGAGAGAACGGCGCATTGGTTTCTCGGTTCCATATCGTCGCTTCTCTCCCTTCTACTGATAAAGTTCCCCGTGTGATGGTGATGGTATCACCAAGCACAGGTAAGCAATATTTCTCTGATCAATTAGTTGAATCATCATGATTGAGTGCATATGATTCCATGTGTGTGTGTGTTTCTATTTAACGTCCGGGCGGATCACGTAATCAAGTCACGTGTCCTAAAGGCCCCTAAGGACGCCGGGGGAGGAAGGCCCCCGGGATTTTATCTAGTGGGACTAGTTACATAATATACAATTGTTTTAAGGGCCATATGATTCCATTGTGGCACATAGATGGCTTGTTCGCTTGTGTAGGTCACGTGCATATCGAATACGTTAAAAAAGGAATTCATTTCAAAGTGACGCGGGTTCCATTGAGGGTAAACCTCACACGCATCGAAGACTACACTACCGCCAACACTGCGCATTTGCCTGGAAACTCCCTGATCATTCCAGCTATTTACTTAAAGAGGCTCGGATATCCAGCCTTAATCATGTCAGCCCCCTTCTCGGCAACCATGTAAACAACGTTCTGAATTCGACAGTCCGGGATGACCGGGAAGACTGAAGCGTCGATGACACGAAGGCCCTTTACGCCGTGAACCTTTAGGGACGAGTCCACGACACCTTGGTTGATGTCCTTAGATAAACGACAGGTACCGCATGGGTGGAAACCGGTCTGTGAGCGCTCAAGGATCGTCTTAATCATTGCCTCGTCTGAGTTGCGGGCCATTGGCCACGGGTAGTCTTCGCTGATGATATCCTTCATGCCATCGCCATTCATAATAATATCATCAATGAATCTGACACCCTCACGGAGAGCAATAAGATCGAGGTCATTGGAGAAGAAATTAAGGTTGATGTACGGTTGCTCTAATGGGTCGGTAGAATTGAGCTTAACTTCGCCATTGCGGGACAAGGGGCGCATAAGGTCAACAGTGACGGTCAACCAATCACCAGTAGGCGGAGTAGGGAAGTGCCATTGGAAGGCATCAGAGAACATGGGCTCAAATATTCTTAGTCTCTGTTCGAATTCTTGAGTTGTGGTTTTATACTTACAACGAAGTCAACTTCGAAATGCGGCTGGCCAGCAGGGCCAAATGGATCAACACCGCCATTCTTCGACATGTATTCCTTGTACTCCTTGGAAAGTTTGAGATGCTCATCGATCCGGGGGAAAGCAACAAGTTCAAGTAGACCACTGCTGTAAGGGCCGCTCTTGTCCCTCCTATACGCGATGGTCGCGCCATCCTTTTGAGGGCCATTGCGAAGGAGATGGCTATCAAGACCATATCCATCCTTGAGCTTGAACACATGCGACAGAATCGGGTGGTCCAAGAGATTCTTGCCGACGTGTTTCGAGTCAAGGACGCTCTTGACACCCTTGGCTTCCAACTCGGCTTTGGGACCAATGCCGGAGATCATAAGGAGCTTTGCGGATTCGTAGACACCCTGGGAGACAATAACTTCGTACTTGGCACGGAAGGTGTAGTCGCGGCCGTCTGGGCTAATGACATTGACTCCAACAGCCTTGTCACCCTCAATAACAAGGTTCTTTGAGACGGTGGAAGACATGAGAGTTATGTTGCGCTTGCCTTCAATGAAGACAGCAGCGGTCGAGCGGACGCCTTTGTAGATGCTGTTGATGCACTTAAACAGACCCTTCTGCGTACCATTGTAAACATCGACCGTCAACTCTTGGCCCTTACTAATCCAGGCCTGTTCCAAGGCATCACGGAAAGGCTGCAACTCAGGGACCAAGTCGGAATGAGAGATGTGAAGTGGACCACCCCTGTTGCCTATCTTGGCAAGATCAGAGGCATAGAGGTTACCATCATCGTGGTATGTTGCAGACTTGTTAAAATAGTCTTTGGTGTTGGCCCAGTTCCATTCATCGCCGCCGAAAGGAGCCCAGTCGTCGAATGTGGCTGCACTCCCTCGAACCCAGGTGTAGTAATTGAGCGCGCTGCTACCGCCTAGGACTTTGCCGCGGGTGTTTGGTTTCTCCACTCGAGTGTAGTCTGGCCGATCAATCATGGTCGTCTTGTACCCCCAATCATACTCGCTTCCGCGCAGCTCGAAGGCGCGAGCTGGAGTTGTGATTTCGGGGATTTCAGCAGTGTTACTAATTCAATTAGCATATCGAGAGCGGCATAGATAAGGTATCATGCAATGAAGAATCAGCTTACTTTTTGCCAGCTTCAATAACAAGTACAGAGACATGGGGGTTCTCTGCCAAACGACCGGCTACGACGCAACCAGCAGTGCCACCACCAACGACGATGAAGTCGAAGGCTTCCGGGCATCTTTGGGAACAGTTGCTGGGTGCACCATGGTTCTTAGAAATGAGGTTATATTTCTGCTAAGTTCAGGGATTTGGGGTTGAACGCTCAGGCTTAAGGATGTATGCAAGTTCTATTGTAGTGAACTTCATCGTTCTTTGATAATATCTCTGTCTTATACTATTTCCTCAGCATCACAGCAGGTGAAGGAGAACCAGCTTTCCGGAACCGAGGACTCGAACGTAAACTTGTTGTTGTGCAACTGTAAGCGGGGTCTCGCGCGAGTTACATAATCCAAACTCTTACTGTGGAAAGCTGCCAGTTCATGTATGGCGCGTTTGATGCGGGAAAACACCACTCACAATATCCAGGCTCGAAAACAAGCAGCAGGTGAACCTAAAGCTCCCTTTCAATCCCCGCACGTGCGTAGAGAATCACAAATTGGAAGCTGTTAATCAAGGAACGCGAGCGGCAAAAATTGGTTTTCACACGTGAGAGCTACTATACACACACTCTTTTGATCCTCTTTCCCATTTATAAACTTCTAAGACTTCTCCAATTCCGCCAGAATCTTCTCGCCCTTCGCCCGAGCTGAGGCGAAGTCGCCGACTTGAAAGGAAGTTAGCTTTGCGTGATTGCTCAACATGAGTTAGCTACATACCCATATAGAAAGCACCTTCTGGTAGGTCGTCTCCTTCTCCGTTGAGGATTGCCTTGAAGGACGCGATGGTGTCCTTCAAGTCCACAAGCTTTCCTTCGATACCTATCCAAAAGTTAGAAGCTAAATCAGCAAGAAAATTGTTCACGTGACGCACCAGTAAAGACTTGGGCCTATAAAACGTTAGTATTAGATCTATTAAATGATATATGCCAAGGGTTGTCAAGGTGAGATTCATCGAAGAAAAATGACAGATTATTACGAAGCGAGCCCCAACCACAAGACTGGGCAATAATTTCGGTTCAAGATGGGAAAGCAGTGGATGTACTCACCACAGCGAATGGCTGACTGAGGAAACGTTGAATCTTCCGAGCCCGCTCAACGGTAAGTTTGTCTGCTTCTGAAAGTTCGTCCATGCCCAAAATGGCAATAATGTCTTGAAGTGACTTATATTCTTGCAAAATTTGCTGGACCTTGGTGGCAGTATCGTAATGATCTTGCCCAATGACTCGAGGATCTAACATACGTGACTTAGAGTCGAGAGGGTCGACTGCTGGGTAGATACCCAGTTCAGAAATACCACGTGATAACACAGTAGTAGCGTCCAAATGGGCGAAGGTGGTAGCAGGAGCAGGATCAGTCAAATCGTCAGCGGGCACATAGACAGCCTGCACCGAAGTAATGGATCCCTTGGTTGTTGTTGTAATACGCTCTTGCATGAGACCCATGTCGACGGCGAGGGTTGGCTGGTAACCGACAGCAGATGGGATACGACCAAGAAGAGCAGACACTTCGGAACCGGCTTGTGTGAATCGGAAGATGTTGTCAATGAAAAGAAGCACTAGAAACAAGTTAGGATTTGTTAAGCCGCGGAAATGGAGAATATTCAACTGACCATCTTGACCCTCCTCATCACGGAAGTACTCAGCAACGGTAAGACCAGTCAGAGCAACACGAGCACGAGCTCCCGGGGGTTCGTTCATTTGACCGAACACCAGAGCCACCTTCGAGTCGCCTTCAAGGTTGATGACCTTAGTCTCCTGCATTTCGTGGTACAGATCATTACCCTCGCGAGTTCGTTCGCCTACGCCAGTGAAGACGGAGTAACCACCGTGAGCCTTGGCGATGTTGTTGATCAATTCCTGAATGAACACAGTTTTTCCAACACCAGCTCCTCCGAAAAGACCAATCTTTCCACCACGAGCATATGGGGCGAGTAAGTCGACGACCTTGATACCGGTGACCAGGACTTCAGCAGAGGTTGATTGTTCGGTGAAAGGTGGTGCATCTGCATGGATGGGAAGCTTCTTGGTATGCTTAATGGGTCCACGCTCATCAATTGGATCTCCAGTAACGTTCATGATACGGCCGAGAGTTCCAGGACCAACTGGAATCATGATGGGAGCTCCTGTGTCGGTTGCGCGGGCACCACGGACGAGACCTTCCGTACCTAGCAATACATTAGAAAAACCGTGAAGCTACTAAACATTAAAACAATGATGTATTACCATCCATAGCAATTGTCCTGACAACATTCTCACCCAGATGTTGCTACGATTTTCATTAGCAAGTGTACTCTTTCGTGTAGATCACATCTTCGGGAGACGTACCGCGACTTCAAGGACGAGCCTTTGCTCGCCATTCATAGTCTCAAGCGCGTTCAAAATCGGAGGAAGCTTGTCGGTATCGAACTTGACTAGAAGATAAATGAGTATCATATCATTGTACCTCCATTTCATCCCCAGCTTTGATATTTCGAAAGCTCGATCTTGTTGGGAAGAATCTTCGCCTACCATCAACAACAGCTCCGATAACTTGATGAATCTTGCCATGGAGGGCCGAATCACTGCTGGCGAACCGCGCAGCTGAAGCCTTCAATCCAGTCGACAGAGCAGGTCGGAAAGCGCGTTGTGATGCTCCCACGATTGATGGCCGGGCAGCCTGTGCGAGTCTCAGTCCGCTATAGCCGACGGCCGAGTCAGCTCAATTGATCCCACAAGAGTCGAAAAAGTGTCAGTCAGAGCTTCATTGGGTAGTGACTAACCTCTTAAACATCTTGACAGATGATGAAGAGCGATTGAAAATGTGAGTGGAGAGATAGAGGATGATGGCTCGCGGATCTTGCTTGCTTCGGAGGAGGTCTTTCTGTCGAGTGAAGAAACAGTCGGAGTAAGCGAAATGCACTAAGAGCTTGGCGACATTACGGAATCAAACATCATTCGCTCCAAGCTTGCCAATGCTTGCCAAATCTGCTCTTTGAATTTCTGATGTATCCATCTCGAGATCATTTCAGCAAGGGCATTATGGATCTGGGCAATTTAAAGGACCTGCCTCTCGGATGTCTGTTGTAGATAATCTCTTCAAATTTTTACTCTCAAGCCTTGTAATGCCTGAAGCATAAGGCATGAAAACACTCAAACACGAAACTATAACATGACCACATATCTCGAAATAACGCAACTACTAGAATTCGGAATATTACCGATTACTTTCTTTTTGCCTCTCAAGTTTCGTAAGTCACTTCCCGAAATGGTTTGTACCTGAGATAAATATGATTGTTCATAAACGTTAATATAGCCATAAAGCGTAACCTCTCGGGTAAACTCTCCACGATATTTTCCGATCCTCCATATATTTGGAAGCATTCAGCACTCAGATCACGAATCCATCGATATTGAGGCAAGTGTGAATCATTTTGGGTAATTATATTTACTATTCTTGAGCGACTAGAACGAATGCTGAACCCCGAATATGATGAAGCTCTCCACGAGCTGAGACCACCTTACGTCGACAACAGCCGCCCAAACGCAACACTTTAATATTAATCTTCCACATATTCTCATAACGTTGATTCCAATGCAAGTACCTAGACAAAGTATTAGTCAATTTCACTAAAATGTTGAGCCATCGACTTACAATTGCTGTCCGTGTAGGGATATAAACCTGGGTGAAATTGCTGCGCCCGTTCCACGCAGATGGCGTCGTGAAGAACCTTGTTTCTGAATCGATTCTTTGAAAGCCTCCCACATCCTTTGTATCAGTATTCAGTACGACTTTATAAGTCCCTGCCTGCTCCACACCGATACGATAGTCCGTAAAACTCTTAGTAGGGTTGAAGTTGAAGACCCAGAGAAGCCCAGCACGCTCAAAGGCGATCACCTTGTCAGTCTCATTCTTCAAGCTGATATAGGCTTGCTCTGAATGTAACCAGCCATACTTCTCTTCTGTCCATTGCATCTTCGAATCAAACTCATTCAAGAAGCCATAGCGCAGAAGCTTGTCCTCGGTGAGGTTGAATTGGCGTCGAGCATACCAGAAGCTGTTATTATTTCCAACTCTTGGAAAATCGAGCCATTCAGGATGACCAAACTCATTTCCTTCAAAATTTAGGTATCCTTCCCCTCCAAGGGCGTGGGTAATTAGACGAATCATCTTGTGTAAAGCCATGCCGCGTTCTATGATTAGCGTAAACTCTGAGAGCACAGACATATTGGTGTACATCTCAGCGTCACAAAGATGCATCATAATCGACTTGTCACCGACCAGTCTGAGTTACGTTAGCTTTCCGAAAACAATAATAATATTATATGGTTGACTTACGCCTGATCGTGGCTCTCAGCATATGCGATCGTCTTCTCTCCATGTCGCCGATTGGTCAGAGTAAAGCATATATTTCCCATGTCCCAATCATCATCCTTCTTCTCTTTCAATATCTTGATCCACATGTCTGGGATTGCCATTGCAAGTCGATAATCAAATCCAATGCCTCCCAGGGATAAAGAGAGACATAATGCTGGCATTCCTGACACGTCTTCTGCGATAGTTATGGTTTCAGGGTAAAGATTATGTAACATCTCATTGGCGATCATCAGGTAAACCACACCGTCTTCATCCACCCCAGGCCCGAAATACTCATGGTAGCCCCCAGAGAATCCACTTCAAGATATTAGCATTAAACAGACAAAGCATTTCATGCAATCAACTCACGTTCCAATGCCATGATGGGTATAGATCATGCTAGTAACACCGTCAAACCGGAATCCATCAAACCGGTATTCATCCATCCAAAACCGTAAGTTACTCAAAAGAAATCGCAAAACCTCGTGATTTGCATAGTTGAAAAGTCGGCTGTCCCACAGCTCGTGTCGGCCTTTGCCACCTTCATGGAAATACAAGTGATCTGTGCCATCAAACTCGTTCAGGCCATCGAGAACATTCTTAGACGCATGGCTGTGAACGACATCGAGAAGCACCACTATGCCAAGACCATGAGCTGCGTCAATGAGCTCCTTCAGATCCTCGGGTGGTCCATAACGACTGCTTGCGGCGAAGAAGCTGTTGACTTGATAACCAAAGCTAGCATAGTAAGCATGTTCCATGATAGCCATGAGCTGAATGACGTTGTAGCCAAGATGCTTGATCCTTGGAAGCATGTTTTTGGTGAACTCCTTATATGTCGAAACGCGTAATTCTGGTGATGAGATTCCAACATGTGCTTCATATACCCTCACGCTTTGAGGCCTTTTCGGTCGTGGATGCTTGAAGACGTATCGTTCGGATTGTGGAGGGTTCCAAAAACGTGCGTCGTAGACTGGAGATTCCGAGAGGTCCTGTGTGACATATGTTATCCACGCGGGAATTCGTTCAATTCGTTCCCCAGATGGTAAAATCATGGATATCTGTATGGAAGACCAGTTAAGCTCTACTCAAACTGCGAGGAGACTTGCTTTCCCCCTACCTTAATTTTTGAATTATGCTGTATTGTGGGCTCGCCATTTCTAGCTGGTAGGACAAGCTCCCAGACCCCAAAGCTGTCTTTTTTCATCGGATGTGACTCCCGGTTCCAGTCATCTGGTCCCTGTTAGCTCGGAACTGATCGAGGAGGGGGAAAATAGGTGAGAACTACTGAATTCACCAATTAGGAATGCTTGCGTTGCATTAGGCGCCCATTCCCTGTAAGTGATATTGTTTTCCTTGTCCACATTAAAGCCAAACTTTTCTTTACCCTTTAAAAGGTCAACAAGCTATTATCACGGGACAGAAATCGCAATACTAACTCTGCTGAACTTTTCTAGTCCTCCCTCTGAGTTGTTTATTGCCGTTATCCAGTCTTTCGCTTTCATATATCGTCTGCGTAGGGACTCTTTGTAAGGGGCGAGCCACGGGTCGAGTTGTACAACTCCTGCAGCAGGGTCAGTATAGGTCCTGTAACAATTCAGATTTGATGTACGAACCAGTGCCGTCGTTGGGAAGGCCTCCGGCAGCACCTGAAGTCATAACAGAATTGGACGACCCTTCATTGATGTTATCCATTCTTGCTGCTACGAAACAAGCTCTCGACCACTATAGTTATTGCTGAAAAATACTTTCGTTATTACAACGCAGGAAAGATTGTAGATGTTTCGAACTCGTCAAGCGGAGGGGAAACTCTAAATAAGTACCAGCTGTCGGGGTATGAAGGTACGGAGTTTGAAAATGAAAATAAATAGGAAAACGGTCAAAGTAGAAGATGATAGGAACGTCAAATTGTGCGGGGAAAGTTAATTGGTAGATCTTGTGGTAGCTAAGCATTTCTGCATCGGCCCTTTCAGTGAATGTTGAATCTCTGGTTGAGCTCTCAGCCCAATGACGTCGCCCCTTGCAAATGGTTCGCCTTCCACGCTAACTTTATGCGGCAGAATTCCAGAAATTCAACCGCGTTAATCTTCCGCACACGTGATTTCTTATTCCATTGTGCCCGAACGGGAGATTTGGCTTTGTAAACTCTAGATGCCTAGATAATACACACAAATTACTCCTCATCATGCCTAGATAGATCCCGCACTGTTTTGCACCATAGATATCTCCTAATGACTTGTTCCGCGTTAGTCGTTTCCCCGTCTCTGCTACACCAAAACGCTTCGCTTAAATGAAAGCTGTGAGCTTTGGTATCCCAAAGTCAACCCCGCAGGTTGCGTCTCGACGAGTTGGCCCCGCGACAGACGCTTTCGCATGGCACATTTATCTTGGCTCTTTTTTGTATATACATTTTAATTTCGAAGAGCTTCTCCCCTCCTACGTAATGAAAACTCGAAGAATATAAACCACGCCGGCCACAATGGCGCACCCAACTCTGCTGATGTCCCGTGGCACACGCTTGCCATACCTTGTACTTTGTGGCTCCCGTCGTTCTATAGCTTCGTTCGGCAATGTATTTTTCTCTACCTTTTCTTCTTCATTTTCTCAATTTGACTGGATCGGTCAGGGATATACGGCCAGCTACGAGCCCGGCGAACCTACTCGTGGCCCTCTGGGCAACGCCCAACGAGAACCGAAAATCACACCGAAGCACTTGAAAGCACATCTTGACAAGTATGTTGTGGGTCAAGAGAGGGCAAAGAAGATGTTGAGTGTAGCCGTATACAACCAATACCAGCGGATCCAAGACCAGCAAAGACAGGAGGATGAAGAGCGCGAGCGGCTGGCAAAGATAGCACGGAGGACTATGGCATATGAGAAGTTTGCGAGGCACCCAGTTGAGGGTGAATAAATGTTTTCAGCAATCCAATTTCGGACTTTGCTAATTCTGTTCACCAGATGAATTCCCGGGTCAAGAACCAACAGTCAAGGCTGACGACACGGAGTTTCCGAAAGACCCCCCCAAGATAAGTACGGCGCTATTAGATGATCATAAATCTGTCACAATTGAGAAATCAAATGTCATGGTACTCGGACCCTCAGGTGTGGGCAAGACTATGATGATAAAGTGAGTAACCTTCTGTGACGATAGATATGCAGTGATCTGAGACCATATTAGGATCCTTGCTCAAGTCCTCGAAGTCCCTTTTAGCATGTCCGATTGCACGCCTTTTACTCAGGCAGGATATATTGGCGAAGACGCGGAGGTCTGCGTGCAGAGATTACTTGCAGCTGCAGACTATGATGTGGCTCGGGCGGAACAGGGAATCATCTGTCTTGATGAAGTTGACAAGCTTGCCATGGCCAAGGTTGTCAATGGTAAGGATGTTTCTGGAGAAGGAGTCCAACAAGCGTTACTTAAGATCATTGAGGGCACGACCCTTCAAATCACAGCAAAGCCGGACAGATCGAGCCAACGCCCTTCACCTACTGGGAACAACTTCTCAAGTTTCAATCCCAATGCACCGAATGTCAATACTGGCTCTCCTAGGCCGGAAACATATACTGTCCGCACTGACAATATTCTTTTCATCTGTAGTGGCGCCTTTGTAGGCCTTCAGAAGATTATCATGGATCGCATGTCGCGTGGCTCTATCGGTTTCGGCGCACCTATCCGCAGCTCCTCGAATTCTAATAATCCCCTCACCTTGTCCGCTTCTGAGGCAGCTGTTTTCCGCAAACACCGGAGCTTCCCCTCATCAATTATTGGATTATCTCCTGAAGCCGAGACACAATACAACCCGCTCGACTACGCAGAACCACAAGACTTTCAAAAGTTTGGCCTTATTCCCGAGTTCATCGGCCGTATTCCTATCACGACCGCTCTCTCTGCTCTGTCTCTCAATGAGCTTGTCCGTATCCTCACCGAGCCCCGCAACTCCATCATAGAGCAATACATTGCCTTATTTAAATCCTCCAATATCGAGTTGTACATCACCACCGGCGCCCTCCACGAAATCGCAAAAGTAGGACATGAGATGGGCACGGGCGCTCGAGGCCTCCGCAGCTCGGCCGAAAACCTCCTCTGGCCAATCATGTATGAGGCGCCTGGAAGCGGTATTCGGCACGTCCTCGTCACGGAGAAATCTGCTCGCTACGAGGAAGAGCACAAGTATTACTCTCGCGGTTACAAGACACGCTTCAATGCCGATGTGGCGAGAGAAGAGCAAGATTGGCAGATCAAGGAGGCGCATAGGGCGGGCAAGAAGGCTGGCGAGCTGGAGGCGGCTAGCTTTGAGGAGTTTAGAGAGCAGGCTAAGTCGGGCATGTGATTTGCTATATCTGATGTGATTAGAATTTTACATCTGAGCCCATGAGGTGTTAGGCGTTCTCTCGACTACAAGACTGGACTGGACTGGACTGGTATGGGCTGGCATAGGCTGGGCATATATGGATGGTATTTGCAAATGATACAGCAGAGTTCAAAGCCGATAAATCAATTAATATATATGATTCACTTCCAAGAGCATCAAAACCGTGAACAGAAATTCTCTTTTGAACAATTCTTTATACAAGTCTCATCTTCGCTCCCTCAGCACCGACATCCACAAATAACTATCGGCCTATCATCACCGCTCACTGCACTCATATGCACAACGCTTCTATCGGAGCTGCTGCGGCAGCCTCGGCAAACAACAAAGGAAATGGAAATTGGTGCTCGGCATCGTCACAAGTGTGGAGTTGTGGCTGGAGTAGAGTATATTTGAAACCGATGGAGCGGATGATGTTTTGAACGAGAGAATATACTGTCTACTGGGGCTTTTTAGGCTTGCTTTGTACTTGGCCTTTGCCGGTGTAGCCTTCGGAAGAGAGGCCGGAGATTGGTTCGACGTTTTGGTTCTGTGAATTGAAAAGGTGTTAGCGTTGTCTCCGTGTGACAATAATGTATTGTTGGAGTGCTTTGGTTATGAGTGCAGGGGTGGTGTAGAAGAGGATACGCACCCTGAGATACTCGTTCGTCATCTCTTGATATTCTTTGGTCATTGTTGCAGGCGGGGGTCGCGCCATCATGTGTGCGAAGGTGAAGAGGCCGAAGGAAACGAGGAGCCCAATCACTGTGTAGCTGAAGATCTTCATGCCTTCACCTGGAGGGGGGAGGGCTCGTGGGCCGTGAGGACCGAAGGCGATGTAGTATGCTGTCATTGAAGACCTGTCAGCCAATCCATCTCTACATCATTCTCAATCTTTCCTCCAAGAGCAATGTGGGCTCTGAGGATGTCCATTGAGATTCCAAGGGAGCTGTAAAGGGCCATACCAGCTTTCTTCTCCTGCAATGTCAGCTCGGACCAGTTCGCCTTCATTCGATCTCGCAGAGCCATCCAAAGCTCTGCCTGCTCCTGCGGCGGCATAGCCTCCCATCTCTTCTCAATATTCGCGAGCGTCGGGTTTGAGATTGCGTGTGTAGATGCGAATCGTTGTTGTGTGGAAACGCATGCTGCCGGTCGTGCGAGTAGGGAGGAGCTCCGGGGCAGCACGCGGGTGACAGTGCTGCGGAGCATGTTGAGAGTGGAGAGGTACAAAAGAGAGATAGAAGTTTTGGAGCTCCGATTGAGCGAGATGGGGAGGTCAATGGGTTGGGTGCTTGGCTGCAATTGAGCTTGGAATTGAAAATGGGATGATGTTGTGATGCAACTTTCTGAAGCTAAGCGGCCTGAGCCGCAACTCTTTCAATAGCCGAATTGTGAAAGTTGTGCATCCGATTTCACTATTTTTGCGTGAACCTTAAGCAGGGAATGGCAGGTTACGTGGATAGAGCTGTAAAGCAGTAAAGCGGGTCTCTGGAGGTGTTTACAGAACAGCTATTAAATACCACGTGTCTAATGTAACTGGGCCTACTTCTCGAGTTGTGTCGAGCATTTCTCTCGGAAGAACTTGTCGGCATAGTACGGCCAACCGACATAATTTATCTAGTCCTTACGGGCAAAGAAGACTGCTAGGAACTTTTTGGCTTGTCTACAGACTTTTTAGACTGTTTGATTTCCGGCTCTGGCATGCAAAGGCACATCTTGACTGATATTTTGTTCACGAATTGTAGATCGATAGCTTGCTGATAGCTTTACTAAAGGTATGGCACAGTAGGATGACCCGCGGCCAACCAAGGGTGATCTGTCTGTAAGTCGTAAGATAGGGAATGCGTGATATATGCCGTTTGTTATTTGAATAATCCGCCTGCACAGCCTCGAGCGCGATCGGCCCAGGAGGATATTAGGAGTGCAAAATCTGCCCATTCATTGAAAAACCTTGAGCAACACGTGTTGCATGACTGGAATGGCGCCACATCCTGGCTCATTAATGGCCCAAAAAAAGTAACGCCGTAGGTTGTCCGATATATCCAAGGATACTTTCATTTCCCAACTGAATCTGTATCGAAATTGGAGTCAACGAGTCGCGGAAGTGTAGGATTTAACACTCTGTATATCTAATAGACTACAATCTATCGAGCCTGAAACAAAGTACTACCCGTGTTCGAGTATAAGTCGGGTTGGCTGCTTTGCGATCCGTACCGACCTTCCGATGTCTTCCTTCTAGCCAGACCCGCGGAGAGATACTTTTCTCGTGAAAACAAGGGACAAGGCTAAATAGTGTTTGTTTCTGGGTACCGCCCTTTCGATTTCGGAGATTCCCCAACAATACCCATAATGAAGAGTCACAAATCAGACGGGATGAAATTGCAGAATTTTTAGTAATGTGTGTATCAGTTGCCACCCAGAAAGCAAAGAAAAATCTAGGTGTGAGATAAGCAAATAGAACTGGTATCCGATTGCGTTGTAGGAGGGAGCGGCAGCCTCGTGGGGAGCTATGACATTTCTCTAGCGTAGTGGGGCGGCGGGGGCTATTTCTTTCCCCTCCATCCTCAACATTCATCCTCTCCTCACAAACGACTCAAAACAAGACCAAAATTCATAAAATTCACACTCAAACCACACATGTAAGTTTCTAGTCCCTTGGTGTGATCAATCAACTCTTCCGGGTCAATCCGCCTGAGCTTTCAAGTTATCAGAGCTTAGGCAAGTGCTTTCTCGGGCTCTAGCCTTGGAGTTGTTAAATCATGGCTGCCTGAGCTCACACTCACGACATGATAAAGCACAGGGCCTTCGAATCTCAAAGAATTGTAAGAGTATTTCATAGCTTACTAACAGTTCTTTAGCATCATGGCACCAGTAAAGGTTGGCATCAATGGCTTCGGTCGTATTGGACGTATCGTCTTCCGAAATGCCATTGAGCACGATGACATCAACATCGTAGCTGTCAATGATCCTTTCATTGAACCTAAATACGCTGTAAGCTCTTAAGCTCAGTCCTGAAGTCTAAATACATTGAAATTTCTAACTTTCGTTCAAAAGGCATACATGCTCAGATACGACTCCACCCACGGTCAATTCAAGGGTGACATCAAGGTCGAAGGCTCCGATTTAATCGTCAATGGCAAGACTGTCAAATTCTATATGGAGAAGGACCCCTCTGCTATCCCATGGAAAGACACTGGAGCATACTACATCGTTGAGTCCACTGGTGTCTTTACCACCACTGAGAAGGCCAAGGCCCACTTGAAAGGTGGTGCCAAGAAGGTTGTCATCTCTGCCCCATCCGCTGATGCTCCTATGTTCGTTATGGGTGTCAACGAGAAGACATACAAGCCCGATGTTGATGTTATCTCCAATGCTTCTTGCACAACCAACTGCTTAGCACCCCTCGCAAAGGTCATGCACGACAACTTCACCATTATTGAGGGTCTTATGACAACCATCCACTCATATACCGCCACACAAAAGACTGTTGATGGTCCATCAAGCAAGGACTGGCGTGGAGGACGTACTGCTGCCCAAAACATCATTCCCAGCAGTACCGGTGCCGCCAAGGCAGTAGGAAAGGTCATCCCAGAACTCAATGGCAAGCTTACCGGCATGTCTATGCGTGTCCCAACCTCAAACGTCTCCGTTGTTGATCTCACTTGCCGCATTGAGAAGGGTGCCACCTATGATGAGATCAAGGCCGTCATGAAGGAGGCTTCGGAGGGTGAACTGAAGGGTAAGAAGCTCCCAGGAATATACAGTAGCACTTTTGCTAACATAATTCAGGCATACTTGCTTATACCGAGGATGACATCGTCTCCACTGACTTGAACGGTGACAACCACTCCTCAATCTTTGACGCCAAGGCCGGTATCTCTCTGAACAAGAACTTTGTCAAGCTTATCTCCTGGTACGATAACGAGTGGGGTTACTCTCGCCGTGTTCTCGACCTTCTTGCATACATCGCAAAGGTTGATGCCGAATCCAAGTAGGGCTTTCACTTTTGGTAGACATGCTTAACAGACTCTGATATTTTTTCTTTTTCAGAGATGAACTAGTGAAAGGTCGATTGTAAATTTGAACGAGAAGGAAGGAGGAGAGTGCAAAAGAATTCTTCATATCATAGCGCGAGAAAAATGAATGACTTTCTTCCTGTGTCGTTTTATAGTTCTAAGTGATATTCCTTTCGCCATCTGGTCACTGATTCACCAGAAAATACCTACTCTTCATCCAAAAAATCGCCTTTTCCGTCTTCCTTGCCCGCCTTGCATTTTCAGTATAAAACGCGAGCCTTTTCTCTTCTTCCTTGGATTTCCAACAAGAAAACAGAGCGGTCGATAATCCTACCGACATCTGCTGGCTCTTCTACCCCGGTATCTACACCTACGCCCCAAAGTGTCTGTTTCTGGATAGCTTTTCCATAAGTGCGGACTGGCGTGTCGCCGTTAGTGAAAGGCGAGGTTGAGTAGTCCAGCAGGAGTAGTCCAGCAGGAGGGGAGATCTCGGCAAGAGTTGATGAATCAGCAGGAGGATGGATCTCCTTTCACAGAGGCACCGTGTTTGGAATAGGAGACAAGGAATTTGGAACTAAGGCCGCGGCAGGTACGTCAATCCGGATTTTAATGAGCTTGTACGATGGACCGTAAGAAGAATAGATTAGAAAATGTCCAGTATAGCTTATCCATAGCTGTCGATTGAGCTTGAATAGAGGTATAAAAGCGAAATTAGATATGAGATATGAAACCCGACAGAACAAGGGGTCACAGTGAGGCAAGAGTAAAGGGGGGATGAGATGAGACGGTACGGGGTGATATGAGGTTGGAGGGCTTTTATTGAGGGCTTGACATACATAGCATCCCAATATGTTAGATAGATTAGATATCGTGGGGGAATATTAGATACATAGCACGATCGATCTATTTCGATCATTTCCAAGGCTAGTATTTGGGTCGGCGAGCTCTATACGATGAATCAGATCGCTAGATAATCCATCTTCAATAGAAGAGAATGATAGGGAGGACATGGTTGGAGTGGGGTTGACGATTATGGAACGTTGTGTTGTCGGTGGGTAGGATGACATATTGAAGAAGCTCTGAAGTACAGAACAAGATAAAGTGCTGTCGTCTTTTCTACTCTCGCTGTGTTCTCCATTCTTGTCGTAATTTACCTGCTCAGATCTATCCACTGCGCTAACCTCGCCACCCTCGCCCTCGCCCCCACTCTCATTCTTCACCTCCTTCTTCGGGTTCGGCGGCTCTTATAATCCCTGTCCACCCACTCTCCGCTTCCCTTCTTTCTTGCTCTGCGACTTCTTCAGACTCTCGGTTTCGGGTTCATATCCTGTTAGACATCGCCCACTGTTTGTCGATGACGTCTGACTATCTGAGCAGCGGTAATATTAATTCAAGTACTCTCATCCAATTCAGTTGACTAGTATTTGTTTCAAGGGGTTATCCCCACTGACGGCAGCACAGACGCGAATGCAAGTTCGACTTCGGAAAGGTCGGTCATTTCATAATCCTCCCCAGTCGAATCGTCATAGTTTTGGCGCCCCTCAGGCCAAAGGAAGGACGTGTACGCGGTCATAATATCCGCCTCTTCTTCAAGTTTCTGTACTCGTAATATTTTCGAAGCAGTCTTAGCAAACCAGATCTTGGACTTAGGCCGTGCCGCGCCACCGCCAATAAATAGTATCCACAGCATCAGTTCTGGAAATGTTCCCAGCAGGATATTAAGTTCTGCGTCCTCAAGATCCATGCCTAGTTCTAGCCTGTGAGCTAGTACCGTCGTTATGAAACTGGGAACCAATTCTCTAAAGGTGGAGTTGATATAAATCAATGTCGCATAAGCGAATAACGTAAAGATGATACTCGGTCTTGTCTTTTTCAAACCGCATCCCGACTCTATATCTTGGAGAGTGTCGTGCAAAAGCCTTTCCGTTTCACGTTCGACGAGCTCGACGCGGTCGCTATATGAGATGCTTTCATAGCTCAGACTTTCCGCTCTATTCGCGGTTTCTTTCAGAACCGAGAGATTGCGGAGGCCCCATAAGATTTTAGCAGCAAGTTCACTTAGCTCTTGTTGACCTGTAAAGTTCACAAATCGAGTACAAAAGGCTTGTGCGTATGAAACTGTTGACAAACTGGGAGGGCCATAATAAGCGTTCAAGTCTGGTTCGATCATTTGCGGGGGACAAAACAAGGGCCGTTCCAAGAAGGTTATGGCCACAAGCAAAGAGACCCTATCTCAGTCAGTATCAGGGGATAATTGACCGGAATTGCTCAGGAATTTGCGAGTATGCCAAAAGCACATTTTGAATCCAAAGTGAAAATTAGCATACCATCTTACAAGCTTCTGGGTTAAAAGACTTAGATTGGAAATGCCACCACGGGCGGAGACAAGTTGCTGTATGCCAGTAATATGTGCACGCGCACGTTCAGGATGTCCAGACATGCTCTATGCATGGTCGGTCAGCATTTCTTCTCTGGGCCCGGATATAGATTAACATACATCACTGACTAGGAGGCATGAAATGGCGCTAATAGTACCGTCACTTGTAGCGTTATGGTTATAAGTGATTCTCCTATTGATTAGTCGAATAACCTCTCCTCTATGCTGAAAATAAGCAGGCGAAGGCCTTTTACGCTGTGATCCGGCAATATGAGCGGCTGATATGTGCATAATGCCATGGAAAAGAGCTGGATCTGCAATACTGGATGGGAACCAGCGCTTTCGCGGCCCGGGAGGCGTTGTGGTATTAACAAAGATGGTGTGCCCTGGAAGCATCAGAGCACGCCTGTAATGAGCAAATGATAGTGTGGAACATTATCATAGGCCAATACGTACAGTGATGTGTGAGTACTTCGGTGTCACCCCCAACCAAGTTAGGTAGGGTCTGAAAAGGATCTGCACACCCCGCACCCATGGTATTGATACATGGCATGAATGTACGGGTAATCTGATAGTTTTCTGGATTAGGCTCCTCCCGGACATAACACTCTTCATCTGACTGGTCTAGGCCCCTTCGACTTGCTTCTTCGGACAGACTGCTGCATGATGTGCTTTTGGCTTCTAGCTCTCTATCGTCAGACCCATCGCTGTTGTCGGGGCTTCCCACAATGATTGTCTCATTATTAATGATCATGATTCCCAATCAGAACGGCATCTATAATACAGGAGAAGCTAGTCGCATGCCAGTCTTTTCCAATCGTTGATGGCCGTCTAGGGAAGATGGCAGTGTCGGCCTCTCCTAATCCCGAAACTGTTCAGACAGGGTCTTTTGCAGGCAAATTTAGGAGCAGATATGCCTGAGCAGTATTCTCTTAGCTAGATAAGTAATCAATCACACACGAGGATTTTGCCGCGCTCTGCAAGCCCTCTCTTATCCCCGAGCTTGACTACGCCGCTAAGAGTAGGACTGACGTGATTAATGTCCTATCAGAAGTTTATAGCTCTAGCAATAAAGTGCTTATGCACACGTGATCATGTAATTATTGTAAATAATATCGAACAGAGTACAGGTACTGATAGGAAGTGTTGGGACGGCGGATGGTTCGGACTCCTCAAATATCCACCGGAAAATCATATGGCCGAACCACCGGTGCTTGTTGTCCGAATTGTCCTGGCTTTAATGGAGACGGATAACTCCAGGTCTCGTGACCAAGCAAGCAGTCATGTTTCGTGAAGTACCAATGCAAATGCTGTCGACACAGCGATAGTAGCGGGTTCCACTCCACACTGGGTTATACGGAGTTATCTGTTTTCAGACTATCTCTTGGTGAGTTTTTGCTCTTTCTTTTCCACAACACTTTGTTTGCAAAGCTGCATCTATCCGAAAGACTTCCTCTATGATCCAGTTAAAGAAGAGTTCGTAAATGAGTCTTGGATTCCTTATTGTATTTGTCATCCATGAACTCTTGCATTCAGTAATTCCTCATTTCCGCAAAAGATCATCGTCTTTCTATTGTCATCTGCCTGCATAGATATGCAGGCTTGGAAGCAGGCCTGGAACATTGCAAACCTTTTTTCTAACCCTAATTTCGAGCGAAGATCTGGTCTTTCTTGTCGCGTCATTGCAGTTTCTGGTTGAAGGAGCGAATGTCTTTGTAAGAAGTATCCTTCTACTGAAGAGACCTGATCACATTTTCCCCTAGGCAAACCTCACTTGCGTAAGCGCAAGAGTGGCTCAAGTCAACTAGGCTCTACTAGCTTTGATTCTAGTGGTTCATTATATCAGACCCCGCAACCTGAGCTTACAAACTTTCAATCATCATGGCTGCTATGATGGACATCGACGAGCTTGGACCAGACGGGAATGGGCATGACAATGTGAACGGTCACGAGCAGAACGGGTTCATGGATTCCAATTTCTTGGATCAACTCAACGAGCTCGACATACCGGACGGAAGTTCAGAGGAGAAGTCATCATTGTCAGAAATATCAGAAAATATTCTGCCACCAGTTCCCCGAAAAGTATGGCGCCCAACGGGATGCTGTTACGATGATCGCATGAAGCTCCACGCAAATGCAGAGTTCTCGTCCAACGCCGCGCATCCAGAGGACCCACAGCGCATCGAAGCAATCATGAAAGAGTTTAAAGACGCTGGATTAATCTATAGCGGCTCTGACGATGATCTCATCGACATATTGAAGGATTCACCAACTCGTTGGATGTACCGTATCGCCGCCAGATCAGCTACAAAGGCGGAAATATGTACCGTGCATCTTGCTACACACTACCATTGGGTCGAGAGGCTATCACAAATGACGACTGAGCAACTACATGACCTCACCGCCACAATGGATATGGGTAGAAAATCGCTATATGTAGGCAGTTTAACCTTCGAGGCCTCGTTGATATCCGCCGGTGGAGCAATCGAGACATGTAAACATGTCGTGGCCGGAGACGTCAAGAATGCTATTGCAGTGATAAGACCGCCGGGTCATCACGCAGAATATGACGAATCTATGGGCTTCTGTATATTCAACAATGTGGGTATCGCAGCACGGGTCTGTCAAGCAGACTTTCCTGAAACCTGTAGAAAGATTCTGATACTCGATTGGGATGTCCACCACGGCAATGGAATCCAGAACATGTTTTACGAGGATCCTAACGTGCTCTACATCTCGATACACATATGGCAAGGCGGCAAATTCTATCCCGGAATACCTGACGTAGAAGGCATCCCAGATGGTGATCTCGACAAATGTGGTCTTGGAGCAGGTATCGGAAAGAATGTTAATATTGGATGGCACAATCAAGGCATGGGAGACGGTGAATATATGGCGGCCTTTCAACGCATTGTCATGCCAATAGCTCAAGAGTTCGACCCTGATCTTGTCATCGTAGCCGCTGGCTTCGATGCTGCTAAAGACGATGATCTTGGGGGATGTTTCGTCACCCCTGCTTGCTACGCACACATGACACATATGTTGATGTCTTTGGCTGATGGCAGAGTCGCCGTATGTCTTGAAGGTGGATACAACTTGCGAGCTATATCAAGGTCAGCACTTGCTGTAGCAAAGACTCTCATGGGCGAACCGCCGGAGCGGATTAAAATCCCGCCTATCAATGCTGAAGCCTCTTTAATACTTGATAAGGTTAGGGAATTTCAAGCACCGTATTGGGAATGTATGCGACCAGGACCGTTTGACTTCAAGCGACTGGGCCAGAAGTGGATTATGGAAGAAGTACATGACCTGAATGGTGTTAGACTTAACGATGTCATTCGGACTTACCAGCGACGAGTTCTGTCACAAAGGCACAAAATGATCTCCTTGTACATTCAAAGGGAGAAGC
>Ga0335072_10003410_pt1 | contig 23966 bp, 19 predicted proteins | sample Lox_Sample_21_FD_206725 | JGI IMG/M metagenome (GOLD analysis project Ga0335072, IMG submission 206725) | Soil microbial communities from Loxahatchee National Wildlife Refuge, Florida, United States - Lox_Sample_2.1 | ecosystem: Environmental > Terrestrial > Soil > Wetlands | place: USA... | reverse complement strand
CCGTCCGGTGTGGAAGCGATCGTATTAAAGGGAGTGGTACATCCAATATTCAGTATCTGGCACACCTGTTGAACGAAAACTTCCTGCAGCGCCGCCGGATTCGGCGCGGCTGAGCCCAAGTTCGTCGCCGAAGAGGAGAACGCAACAAAGCCGCCGCCGCTCGCTACCGACGGATGCGAGCTGGGGGCATTCCCGGGGGTAACGACGTTCGCGGCGTAGTTGGCAGATACCAAATAAGTTGTCGGCGTGCAGCTCGGATTTGGGGTGTTCGGTGTGGCCCCCGAACAAATCGTACGCACATAGACTTGTGGAGTGGCTCCGTCCACGCTGACACCGGATACCAAATTCGTTGCGAGCGAGACGAACGCCACAAATTGCCCATCGGGGCTTATCGAGGCGTCATAACTGTCGCCGTTACCAGGGTTGCCGTCTGCTCCCAGGGAAACCAACACAGCGCCATCGCAGGTCGCGCCCGACCCACATACCTGCTCCCAATACACTTGGCGGTGACCCGATGGAACGGCGATGTAATTCGTTAGGTTCGTGGCAAGCGAGGTGTAGACCAAATCCGAGCCGGAACTGCTCAGCGATGGTTCCGAGCTCGCTCCGTTCGCGACAGCCTCATTCGGCCCGACGCTGGCATCGAAATTGACGCTTGTACAGCTAGTGCTGCCAAGGCACGTGTTGCGCGTAAAGATCTCGCTGGCTGAGTTCGTTTGATTCAGCACGAGATTCGAGGAGACGGACGCGAAGGCGATGGTAGCGCCGTTCTGGCTCAGGGCGGGTCCAGCCGTCGTGAGAGTCGGAATCCCGTTCGTGCAGGCTGTTCCGCACACACCGCTGTTGGCGATCGAACCGTCATACCCGTAGTCCATCAAATCTGGCAGGCCCGCCGTGACCGATGGATCGATCGTGAACGGTAGAGGATTCGAGGTCCCGCCACCGGGCGTCGGGTTCATCACCTGGATTTGAGTGACACCCGAATTGGCAAGGTCACCGGCGGTGAGGTTGGCGGTAAGGCTTCCCGGACTGGGATTTGCGGTGATCCGCGGAGCGCCATTGACCAGGATGACGGAATCGGACACTAAGCCGCTCCCAGTTACCGTGATTAGAGTGTTTGGACCGGAGTTGATGGCCGCAGCCGCGGGCGAAACCGACGAAATCGCCGGCACCGGGTTCGTTACGTTCATGCTGATGATATTCGAACTTCCGCCGCCCGGAGCTTCCCCGGCGGGGGGATTGGGAACAGGAGGATTGAAGACGGCTATCTGCAGGGTGCCCGCATTTGCCACGTCAGAGGCGTCCATCGCCGCGGTGAGCTGAGTGGAGTTCACCTCGAAGGTGGTGTGATTGGCGCCATTCACTGTTACTACCGACGTCGATACGAAATTCGTTCCGTTCACTCGCAAGGTGAACGAAGGGCTGCTCGCGTAGACGCCGGAAGGAGAAAGAGAAGCGATCGTTGGCACCGGCACCGCGATCGGATTGATCGTGAAATCGACTGGCGGCTCCCAGATGCCGCCGCCAGGTTGCGGGGTTTCGACTGTCACCTGGGCTTTGCCGGGATTTTCGATATCGCTTTGCAGAATATCGGCGGTGATGTGGTCTGAATCCTGAAAAAACGAGACTCGTGCCACCCCGTTCCACAACACGCTGGAGGCGGGCGTAAAATTGGACCCGACTACGGTAAGGGTGAAGGCGGGCTGGCCAGCGTTCACGTTTGTTGGCGACAAGCTCGTCACGACCGGGGAGGGATAGTTGATTTCGTACTGGCAATTCGTGGTGACGAGAATAGCCAGCAGTACACCCACCAAAGCCAGACAGTTTTTTCCCCGCACAAGCTTCGTCCAATGAGACATTCGTTCGAATCGCCCCTGAAGCGTAACGATAGAGACTACTAGAGATGGCTTCGCCGGGCAATTGGGATGCCCGCAAGAAAGGCGGCTCGGGCGCGCCCTTCTCGATAGAATGCTGTAACGGTCCTTTAACCTGTACAATCCGCGGGTCGTGGTTTACTTTGTTCCTCGTGAAAACGAGCACTCCGGAATTTCAAGCTCGTCAAGACGATGCGCTGCCTTTGCGCCCAAACCGCGCTGCGACTTTTGTGCGCGGGTTTGGTGTGCCTGGTCGGCGCTCGCGTTTCCCTGGGCCAAAGTTCCACCGCTCCTTCCGATTCGCAAAGTAATTCGACAAACGCATCATCGAACGCACCATCGCAACCGGATGTAGTTTCTTCCGATCCGGTGACGCTCTTCCCGCATTCGGAAACAAGCAAATGGTGGGTTTCGGGGCAAGGGAACATCGTCTTCCAGTGGCACCCGTCGTTCCCGGCGGCGTACAGCGGGCCGAACAGCCTTCGGAACAAAGCGGAAAGCGCTACTTCGAAGGTTTATACGCTCTATCTCGGTTATGAGCTGACTTCGACGACAGAGGTCTTTCTGGATATGGAGAGCGCGGGAGGCCATGGGGTTAGCGACGCTCTGGGACTGGCGGGCGCCACGAATCTGGACGTGGTGCGCAATCCTGACCTCAGCCAGGATCCGTACGTCGCGCGGCTGATGATCCGTCAGATCATTCCGCTGAGCAGCGAACGTGTGGAAGCGGATCGCGACGAGCTTGACCTGGCCACTTCGCTTCCAGCGCAGAGGATCGAGCTGCGTGCAGGAAAATTCAGCGTCGTCGACTTCGTTGACGTGAATTCATGGGGCAGCGACAGCCACCTGCAGTTTCTGAATTGGACCGTCGATAACAATGGGGCGTACGACTATGCGGCCAATACGCGCGGATACACAGACGGCGCCCTGGTCGAATACGACGACCATTGGTTTGCGGCGCGCTTCGTCGAGGCGCTGATGCCGAAGGTTGCAAACGGTATCTACCTTGATGCGGACATTGCCCGATCACGCGCTGCAAACCTCGAGTTCGAGGCGCATGGCAGCTTCATCGCGCATCGAGCGGGAGCTGTGCGGCTTCTGAGCTATTTGAATACGGCGGACATGGGCAACTATGAACAGGCAAATCGCGATTACGAACAAAGCGACGGTGAGGAAAGCGTGCCGAACATCGTTGCCACGCGCCGGCAAGGCCGGCACAAGTACGGGTTTGGGCTGAATGTGGAGCAGGCGGTAAATTCATCCGTCGGCGTGTTCGGGCGGCTTGGATGGAGCGACGGAAGGAACGAGTCGTTTGCCTATAGCGAGGTGGACCGCACGGGAGAAATTGGCGGTTTTTTCAAAGGATCGGGGTGGCGTCGGGACAACGACCGCGCGGGAGTGGTTTTCGTGGCGAATGGAATCGTAGCGGCTCATCAAGAGTACCTTGCGCTTGGAGGGCTCGGTTTTTTGCTGGGCGATGGCGGCCTTACGTACGGACCCGAAAAGATCGAGGAGGCTTTCTACACGACGCACATGTGGCGAGGTCTTTTTGCGTCCTTCGATTTACAGCACATCAATAATCCGGGCTACAACAAGGCTCGCGGTCCTGTGATCGTGCCTGGATTACGCTTTCATTTCGACTTCTGAGGCTTCGCCGTTGCGGGTGTTGCCGGAGGCTCGGCCTGTGCTGCGCCGGGTTCGGGCTGCGGCTTCAGGGCGTCCATCACTTCGGGCGGCAGCTTATCGGCGCGCTTGACTAATGCCGCGACGTCCCACATTTGATCTTCGCTGAGAACTTTTTCGAAGCTGGGCATTCCGCTGAGGCGGATGCCGTTTTTTACCTTCCAATAGGTTTCGCCGACCGAGTCGTCAGTGACCATGCCGTCCGGCGAAAAAAGACGCGGCGCTCGCGGAAACATTCCCGATCCGACGGGACCCTGCTCCTGGTCCGGCAGCGCGTGGCAGACGGCACAATTTTTCTGGTAGACATCCGCGCCCGCGAGGAGGTCCGCCGTCGACATTCCTGAAACGTCGTGGCTTGGCGCCTGGCGTTCGATCCGGAAGAAGAGACCTGCTTCGGCCAGCGCCGGTTCAAACTGCATTGAGGGATCGTTTGCCGCGGCCGGCAGAACACCGAGGTAAACGACGGCTACGATAATCGCCGGGACCAGAACAACTCCTATGATCACTCCGACCCAGAATCGGCTCATTGGTCCTCTCTGCTCTTTCCGCGGATGACCTTAGTAACACAGTCGCGCTGGCGTGGTCACTGACTTTTCGCCAGGTTCCCAAACGGCATTATGCATTTCCAATCACGGTGCCTGTTTGCAGAAGGCCGCGAGTCTGCCGGCGGAGCGCTTTGTTTGTGACGGGCTGGCGAACAGCCGATCCTTTATTTTCAACGAGATACGTCAAATTCAGTCTGACATCGAGTGACGGGCTGAGGTGATAGGATGCCGGGGCGCCATTTCGGGGCATTGCGGTTCGGCCCCCCTGGCAGCGACGATTCGCGACCGAAATTCAAGGGCTTCTCCAAATTCAGGAAGTAGCGAGGGGCGTTGCCGGCTTTCCTCTCTTCCGGGTACACTTCGGCTCCCATGTTGTTCACGGTCGAAGAACGGTCACGAATGCGGCGAGAACTCATCGGACTTGCCGAACGTGACAAACGCCTCAGCGGGGTGGCAATCACGGGTTCGGCGGCAGCGGACCGGGAAGACCGATGGTCAGACATCGACCTGGCCTTTGGCGTGGCGGACGCGAACGAGCTGGACAAAGTGCTCGGCGACTTCACGGGACACATGTACGATCGCTATCGTGCGGTGCATCACGTAGACGTAACGGCAGGGGCCTGGATCTATCGCGTGTTCTTTTTGCCGGGCACGCTGCAAGTTGACCTCGCGTTCGCGCCGAGCGCCGAATTCCGGCCTCTGGGCGCAACATTCAAACTAATCTCAGGGAGTGCAAATCCGCTTCGGCCATTTCCGTCCCCGAAGCCCAAAGACATCATGGGGTTGGGCTGGCTGTATGCGTTACACGCTCGCACTTGCATTTTGCGCGAGAGGCCGTGGCAAGCCGAATACATGATCAGCGGCGTAAGGAACCATGCGCTGACATTGGCATGCGAGCGTCTTGGCCTTCCATCGGCTCATGGCCGGGGTTTCGATCTGCTGCCCGGGGCGATCAAGGAGCAATTTTCGGGATCATTCGTCCGGGAACTGCAGGGTGGGGAGCTTTGGCGGGCTCTCGATGCGGCGGTTCGCGGACTGCTGAACGAGATTCGTCAAGTTGACGAGGAGTTCGCCGCGCGCATTGAAAACGAGTTGCTGCAAGTGGCGACGCTGCCGAGACTGAACAGCAACGAGTAATCCAAGCTTTGCGTTTAAACCTCAAGCAAAATCCCGGACCAGGTTCACGGCATTGTGAACAAGCAGATGAAATGCGCGGGCGGGTCGTGCTACGGTATTTTGCGAACGACAAATGGAAAACATTCAAATTACGTTGCCTGATGGATCGACTCGGGAAGTGGCGCGCGGCACAACGGCGGCGCAAATCGCCGGGCAGATAGGGCCGCGGCTTGCGAGCGCTGCGCTGGTGGCGCGGGCGGGCGATACGCTGGTGGACCTTTCAAAACCGCTGGAAGAAAGCACCAAGCTTTCGATACTGACCGCGAAAGACCCGGACGCGGTGCAGGTGTTTCGGCATTCCGCCGCGCATTTGCTGGCGGCTGCGGTGCTGGAGCTTTATCCGGACGTGAAACTTGGGATCGGACCGCCGACCGATACCGGCTTCTTTTACGAATTCGTGCGCGAACAGCCATTTACGCAAGACGACCTTGCGAAGATCGAAGCAAAGATGCATGAGATCGCAGCGAAAAATGTGCCGAACGAGCGCAAATGGCTGCCAAAAGGGGAGGCGCTCGATCTCTATCGCCGCTCCGGCCAGCCTTTCAAGTGCGAACTGGTGGAAGAAAAGGCTGTGGAGCCGATGGTTTCGTTCTACACGACCGGGAAATTCATCGATTTTTGCCGCGGTCCGCATATTCCATCGACCGGGCGTATTCAGGCATTCAAATTGATGAACGTGGCCGGCGCTTATTGGAAAGGCCATGAAGGAAATCCGCAAATGCAGCGGATTTACGGCGCGTGCTTCGTCGAGCAGAAGGAATTGGATGAATATCTGCATAGGCTGGAAGAAGCAAAGCGGCGGGATCATCGCAAGCTTGGCACGGAACTCGATCTTTTCAGCATTCAGGATGAAGCCGGGCCCGGCCTGATTTTCTGGCATCCGAAGGGCGCGATTATCCGTCGCGAGATGGAAGACTGGCTGCGTGCGGCGCTGCTGCGGCGGGGCTACGACCTCGTATTCACGCCTCACATCATGCGGCTGGACCTTTGGAAGACGAGCGGGCACGCGAATTTTTATCGCGAGAATATGTTCGGCCCGATCGAAGTGGAAAAGGCCGAGTATCAGCTGAAGCCGATGAATTGTCCGGGGCACATTTTGATTTATAAATCGAAGCTGCGGAGCTATCGCGAGCTTCCGGTGAGGCTGGCGGAACTGGGAACGGTCTACCGATATGAGCGATCGGGCGTGCTGCATGGACTGATGCGCGTGCGCGGATTCACGCAAGACGACGCGCACATTTTCTGCATGCGCGAGCAGATCGAGCACGAGGTGCAGGATTGCGTGGAGTTTGCGTGGGAAGTGCTGAAGACATTCGGCTTCGACCGGTATGAAGTGGAGCTTTCGGGCGGGGACCCTTCGCATCCGGAAGTGTACGCGGGGACGCCGGAAGACTGGGAGCATGCGGAGAATGCGCTGAAGAACACGCTGGAACGGATGAATGTTCCGTACAAGTACATTGCGGGCGAAGCGGCGTTTTACGGGCCCAAAATTGACGTGAAGCTGGTGGATGCGATCGGGCGGCCGTGGCAGCTTTCGACCGTGCAATTTGATTTCAACCTGCCGCGAAGATTCAACCTCGAGTATGTGGGCGAAGACGGCTCGCGGCATATGCCCCTGATGGTGCATCGTGCGCTGTGGGGATCGGTGGAGCGATTTTTCGGCGTGCTCATCGAGCATTATGCGGGGGCGTTCCCGGCGTGGCTTGCACCGGTGCAGGCGAGCGTGTTGCCGGTGAGCGGGAAATTCGAGGATTACGCGCGAAAAGTGACGTCGGAGTTGAAGGCGGCGGGTGTGCGCGTTCATCTGGATGATCGCAATGAGAAGCTGCAGGCGAAGATACGGGATGCGCAGCTGGAGAAGATTCCGTACATGCTGATTCTGGGCGGGAAAGAGGCTGAGGCGGGAACGGTTTCGGTGCGGCACCGGTCGAAGGGCGATTTGGGGCCGAGGCCAGTGGAGCAATTCATTTCGGACCTCAAGGCGGAAATCGAAGAGCACCGATTCTCCGATCCGGCTGCGGCGGCCGCGGTGGAGAAGGCCGCAAACACATAGAATCCTGCCCTTGCAGCGTGCATGGACGCCCATGCTATACTTTATGGCCCGTCCCCTGGTGAAAGTTTTCGATGGGGCGATTACTTTGGGAGAAACACGGTCGGCGTCAGGAGCCGGCCGGGAGGTGGTTTTATCGCAGAGAGAGGTGCGGTTGGTCTTCGAGTAAACGAGCGCATTCGCGCTCGGGAAATCCGCGTAATCGACGAGGACGGCAATCAACTCGGCGTGATGTCCCTGTTTGACGCGATGAAATCGGCGCGCGACAAGGGCGTGGATGTGGTGGAAATTTCGCCGAATGCCGTACCTCCGGTTTGCAAGCTGGTTGATTACGGCAAATTTTTATACGAGCAGAATAAAAAAGCTCACGAGACGAAGAAGAATCAGAAAAGTTCACACATCAAGGAAGTGAAGTTCCGGCCGTCGACGGCGGAACATGATTATCAGGTTCGGAAAAACCAGATCATCCGCTTCCTCGGCGAAGGTTACAAAGTGAAGGCGATGATTTTTCATCGCGGCCGCGAAATGGCGCACCAGGACGTGGGCCGTGCGAAAATGACGCGGCTGATGAGCGATATCGCCGATCATGCGCAGGTGGAGTTTGGGCCGCGCATGGAAGCAAACATTCTGCTGGCGCTGCTGGCGCCAAAGAAGGGCGCAGCGGCACCGGCGCCGAGCCGGCAAGCGCAAACTGCCGGCGGGAATTAGCGCCCTGAATCGGAAATCACTTTAAAAGGGGATCTCAGGAGCTAAAGCAGGTGGCGGAAAAAAGCAGCAGGGATGGCTTCAGGGGCTAAAGCCCCATTGACAGCGCGGTGGTTACGGCGGGGCTAGAAGCCCCGCCCTCCGAACCGACTGCTTTCGCAATCCGCCAGCGAGAAAGAAGCTCTTAGAACGAGGAAATCGTGAAGAAGAATACGAAAATGAAGCTGAAGACGCATCGAGGCGCCGCGAAACGATTCAAGATCACGGCGACGGGAAAGGTGCTGCGTTGGCATTCGGGCAAGCGGCACTTGCTGGGAACGAAGTCACCACGGCGGCAGCGCAAACTGGCGAATAAGATCGAGGTCGATCCATCGAACGTGCCGAACGTGCGGCGCGCGTTGCCCTACGGCATCGAGTAATTTCTGTTTGCTGTTTTGATTTTTTGAATGCTTTTTCCGTGCCAGGCAGCGCGTAACGGGTGCCTGCCGGCCGGCGCGTCTCGCATACGGCTGGACGCGATTGCTGCAATCCAACGAGACAAACCCGTGCTGCCGCGGCTGCATGTCTGCGCGCGAGCGGCTCGCGTTTGTCTCCCGTTGAATTTTTAATGCGGAATCGCTTGAGAGCGCCTTGTGACGCTCTGCGAGCGACCGCGACTGGAGACGAGAACCATGCCTCGCGTAAAACGTGGTACAAAGCGCCGTGCACGCCGCAAGAAGCTGCTGAAACACGCCAAGGGATTTTTCCTCACGAAGGGTAAGCTGTACCGGTCAGCGAAAGAAGCCGTTAACCGTTCGCTGCGATACACGTATCGCGATCGGCGGGTCCGCAAACGCGATTACCGCACGCTGTGGATCCAGCGCATCGGCGCGGCGGCGCGCGCGAACGGGCTCAGCTACAGCCAATTGATTCATGGGCTGAAGGCGGGGAATATCGATCTCGATCGGAAGATCCTGGCGGATATGGCGGTGCGTGACGCGGAGGGATTTGCGGCGCTGGCGGAAACGGCGAAGGCGCATCTGAAATCCGCGCCGGCCGCAGCTCCCAAGCTCGCCACCTAGCCGCTCGACGGCTTTTGCCTAGACAGAGGTCGCGCGGCGCTCTGGCGCTTGCTCTGTATAATTAGGACGATCAGAATCCAGCCTGGAAAATCTATGATCAGTGTGGATCTAACCGCGCACCGGCTCAGCAACGCAACGCCCGAAACCGCCATGCAGGCGTTCGCCGCGGTTCGACGATGGTTCGACGATGAGTCCGCCGCCGATTCGTCCGATCCCGAGCGCTGGAAGCACTTCGTCATCACCTGGACGGGCCGCAAATCAGGCGTCCTCTCTCAGATCGCCGACAACTGGCTAAAGCCCGCGCCGAAAGAACTGAAACCAATCATCGGCCAGGAACTCAACAAGCTCAAGGCCTACATCGAAGCTGCCATCGATGCCCGGCGCGTTGAAATCGAAGCCGCCGCTGAGCGGGCCGCGGCGGCGCGCGACGCGATCGATCTTTCTCTGCCCGGGATTGAACGGGCGGTCGGAACGCGGCACCTGATCCGGCAAACGTTTGAAGAGTTGCAGCGAATATTCCTTTCGATCGGGTTCAGCGTGGTGGAAGGTCCGGAGATCGAGACGCCGTATTACAACTTCGAAGCGCTGAATATTCCCGAGCATCATCCGGCGCGCGACAACATGGACACGTTCTACATCGAGGGGGCGTCCGCGAGCTATTTGTTGCGCACGCATACTTCGCCGATGCAGATTCGCACGATGGAAAAGCAGAAACCCCCGGTGCGGATCGTGGTTCCAGGGAAAGTTTATCGCAGGGATAACCCCGATTCGACGCACGGGTACATGTTCCACCAGATCGAGGGGCTGGCCGTCGATACGGACATTACTTTTTGCGATTTCAAAGGCACGGTGGAATATTTCGTGAGGGAATTTCTGGGGCCAAAGGCGAAGACGCGGCTGCGGCCGAGTTATTTTCCGTTTACGGAGCCTTCGGCGGAAGTGGACGCGACGTGCCACGTGTGCGGCGGCGCGGGCTGCCGGGTGTGCAAATTTTCGGGCTGGATCGAGCTATTCGGCGCGGGCATGGTGAATCCGGCGGTCTACGGTTTCGTGAATTACGATGCGAAAAGGCTCTCGGGATTTGCGTTTGGCATGGGCGTGGACCGGCTGGCGATGATGAAGTATGGCGTGAGCGAACTTCCGCTTCTCTATCAGAACGACGTGCGCTTTCTGCGGCAATTTCCGTGATTCCCCGTATTGTTTTTTCGCCGGCATATGGCGCGATCAAAATTCCCCGCAATAAAACAAGGCCGCGGCGACGGGCCTTATCGGGTGTATAAATAAATTTACGGCAAGAGTTAAGAAAGCAGGCACAGCGGGCATCTCCCGAAGACCCGGTCTGCTCAAAACACTGGGATGCACGCCGATTCGAGTAGCGACAGCATTACGCCCGCGCCCGCGGTCCTGAAGCAATCGTCAAGTGCGGTCAAAAAGCCAGCGCGCGAACTGGGCGAAAACCCGTGGTTTGCGTACAGCGCGGTGATCACTGCGACGGCGCTTGCTCTCGGCGCCCGCTGGCTGCTCGATCCCGCGCTGGGAGACCACGTTCCCTACAGCTTGATGTATGCGGTTGTGGCGCTTTCGGCGATTTATCTCGGCGTGGGCCCGTCCATTTTGGCGGCGGCGGCCGGGTTAGTCGGGACGTTAATTTTGTTCGTTGAGCCGCGCGGCTCAATCAGAATTTCGGGCGTGCCGGATTTCGCAGAGGCTCTGACCTACGTGGGCGTGTGCGTGGTGATCATCGTGGCGGGCGAAACGAATCGAAGATCGAAGCTTCGGCTGAGATCGGCACACGAGCAGCTGGAGGCGAGGGAAGAGGCGCTGAGAGTTTCGAGCGAACAACTGGAAAAGCGCGTGGCGGAGCGAACGTCTGAACTGAAGGATGCGGAAGAATCCGCGAGGCAGCTGGGCGCGCAAGTGCTGAAGATGCAGGACAACGAGCGACGGAGAATCGCGCGCGAACTGCACGATAGCGTGGGGCAGCTGATCGCGCTGCTGAATATCAACATGGCGCGACTGCAGGCGTCCGCGCCCTTGAGCGCGGAGCAAAGAGAAATTGTTTCGGATAGCAAGGGGCTGGCCGAAAACGTGATTCATGAAGTGCGAACGATCTCGCACTTGCTGCATCCACCGTTGCTCGACGAGATGGGCCTGCCCTCGGCGCTGAAGTGGTATGTGGAAGGATTTTCAAAGCGAAGCGGAATCGAAACGGAGCTGGAGCTTTCGGCGGAGTTTGGGCGATTGCCGCCGGAGTCCGAGATTGCTATTTTTCGCGTTGTGCAGGAGGCGCTGACGAACGTTCATCGGCACTCGGGCAGCAAGAGCGCTGCGGTGAGGCTTTTCTGCTCGCGCGATACTGTCGGGCTGGAAGTGGCTGATTCGGGGAAAGGAATTCCGGCGCAGAAGCGAGCGGCGTTCGCGGCCGGCGGCGCCATGGGGGTGGGACTGCGAGGCATGCGGGAGCGGATCGAGCAGCTGGGAGGCGCGATCGAACTGCGCTCGAGCACATCGGGAACGACAGTGGTGGCGACTTTGCCGGCTCCGGCGAGCAGCGCGGCCGCAGCGGGAGAAGATTCACTCTTCAGGCAATCGGAGTCGCGATAGGACGGCGGATCGGGAAAATCATGCGCGCCGATCGGCTTCGCCTTTCAGAATTTGCTGGGCTTGGGAACGGCGCCGATGCGGCGCAAACGCATCAGATTCGTCGAGCCGCGGGCTCCCACCGGCGTACCGGCAATGATGCCGACGACGTCGCCACGTTCGACCATTCCCTCTTCGCGCAGGCGCGATTCGGCTTCGCGCGTTAGTTCATCGATATTTTTCAGATTGCGCGTGCGGCGGGGAATCACTCCCCAGAGCAGGGCCATGCGCGGGTAAGCCTCCGGATTCGGCGTAAACGCGACGATCGGAACGCGCGGGCGATATTTCGAAACGACCCGCGCGGAAGCGCCTGTCTCGGTGAAGACGACGACGGCCTTCATCTTGAGCTCTTCGGCGGCGTGGCAGACTGCTTCGGCGATGACTTCACTGATGCGCAGTTCGGTGAAGCGCGAAGGGCGGGCGGGGTCGAAGACGTTCGCTTCCGCCTCGCGAATGATGCGGTCCATCATGCTGACGGCTTCAAGCGGGTATTGACCTGCGGCGGTTTCGCCGGAAAGCATCAGCGCGTCGCTGCCATCGAAAATGGCGTTTGCGACGTCGGAAGCCTCGGCGCGCGTCGGGCGGGGATTTTTTTCCATGGAATCGAGCATCTGGGTGGCTGTGATTACGGGCACGAGCGCGTTTCGAGCGCGCAAAATGATCTGCTTCTGAACGACGGGGACCTTTTCAGGGCTCATCTCGACGCCCAAATCGCCTCGCGCGACCATGACGCCGTCGGCGACAGCGAGGATTTCGTCCAGATGGTCGATGGCTTCGGGCTTTTCGAGCTTAGCGATTACAGGCGTGCTTTTGCCGGCTTTTGCAATCAGCGCTTTTGCCGCTTCCACATCCTTGGGGGTCCGCACAAAACTCAAAGCGATGTATTCGACGCCTGCTTCGAGGGCAAAACGGAGATCGGCCACGTCTTTTTTCGTAAGCGAAGGGATTTTTAATTTCGCGCCGGGCAGGTTGATTCCTTTGTGCTCGCCGAGCGCGCCGCCATTCTCGACGTGGCAGGTCACATCCTGGCCGCGGACGGAAATGACGCGGAGCGCGATGCCGCCGTCGGCGAGAAGAATGTTGTCACCCTTGCGCACGGCGCCGACAAGGCCGCGGAAGCTGGTGCTGACGCCATCGGGCGTGCCCTTTACGCGTCGCGTGGTGATGAAGAACTTTTGGCCGAAACGAAGGCGCAGCGGGGCGCCGCCTTCGATCAAGCCGGTGCGGATTTTCGGTCCCTGCAGGTCGGCGAGAATGGCGACGCCTTTGCGATGCTTTTCCGCGGCTCGGCGGACGGATTCGATCAGACCAGCATGATCTTCGTGAGTGCCATGAGAAAAATTCAGGCGGGCAACATCCATCCCGGCGGCGACCAGCTTCTCAATCATCGCCGGCGTGCAACTTACGGGTCCCAGGGTACAGACTATCTTGGCCCTGCGCTCAGCCATTTCACGTCACTTTTCAACGGCAAAGTCGCTTACGACAGTGTAAAGAAAATCGATTCCCTTGTGGAAAGAATCGAGGGGGATACGCTCGTTATCCGCGTGCATGGTCAATCGGTCCGCCTCCGTGAGCGGGAAGGGCAGCAGACCGTAAGCCTGGACATTGCGCTCGCGGAGGAATGACGAGTCTGTGGCGCCGGTGGAGAGATACGGCGTGACCGGCGCACCGGGAAATTCCGTGGCGGCGACATGGGTGATTGCCTGATACAGATCCGAGGTGACGGACGAGGAAGGCGCGGGTTCGCTCGTCCCAGGCTCTATGCTGAAACTGATTTCGGGATCGTTCACAAGCGATGTGAGCTTCGCCAGCGTTACTTCGAGCGAGTCTCCCGGCAGAAGGCGAATGTTCAGGACGGCTTTGGCCTCCGCAGGAATTACGTTGCGGCGCACGCCGGCTTCGAGAATGGTCGGCGAAATAGTGTTGTGAATCATCGCGGCCCAGACGGGATTCTCGTCAGAGATGATGCGGGCGGCATGGTCGCCGCGGTCAGGAGTCTCCAACACCTTCATCCATTTAGCGGTGTCTTCGTCTTCGACGTTGGAGAGCGTCTCGAAATAGGCGCGCGTCACAGAGTCAAATTCCGCGGGCGGCTCGTAGGCCGAAATTTTTGTAATGGCAGCCGCTAAATGCGCTATGGGATTGTCCTTCAGCGGAATCGAAGCGTGGCCTGAAGTGCCCTTTGCGACCACGTCTACGTTGGCGGCAACCTTCTCGCTCACCTGGACGCCAACGTATTGCACCTTGCCGTCCTTCATAGCCACCTGGCCGCTTTCGTTGATTGCGAACCCGGCCGCGATTTTGTCCCAGTACTTGTCGACGATTACCTGCATCCCCTGGGTGCCGCCGTCCTCCTCATCAGGCTCGGCGAGGAAGATCACATCGCGATTCAAGTGAGCATTTGTGCGCTTGAGCTCGATCAACGTGGCCAGATTGGCGATGGTCATCGCTTTGTCGTCGACGGCGCCGCGGCCATAGAGATAGCCACCGTTGATAACGCCGCCGAAGGGATCGACTGTCCATTTCGAACGGTCGACACCAACGACGTCCAGGTGCCCCATGAGCAGAAGTGCGCGGGCAGGATCCGGCACAGGGGTAGAGGATAGACGCGCCACAATAAAGCCGCGGCCGGGAGCCGTTTCGAAGATTTCGTAGTGAATTCCCTCTTTATCGAGGATCGCACCGATATATTTGGCGGCAGCCAGTTCGTTGCCGGGAGGGTTGGTGGTGTTGATGCGAATGAGGTCCTGAAGCCAGTTAGTGGCCTCGTTGCCCAGTTGAATCATCGCCTGGGAAGGCATGGGCGCCTGTGCCGTTTGCGCCGGGAGTTGCGGTGCGGCGAAGAGACCTGCGAGGAGAAGCATGGGAACCAGCGACTTCAGCCGCAGCATTCGGTTCGCCTCCGTATGCGTGTGCGAGTGATTCGCACAGCGGAATGTTTCATACTATCATGTGACCGCGAAGCGTTTGCCCCGGGAAGGGCTTCCGCGTGCGAAACGAGAACCATCCGGCGAAGGCTTTGGGCGCATCCAAAGCCGAGAGGTGAGTATGCGATTCATGACCTGGCATCGGGCCGCCCTGCTCGGACTGCTGATAGTTTTATTAGGGATTCCACCGAAGGCGCTGACGGCGTTCGCTCGCCAGGAGGGACCGCAGGCGCCCGCGCCAGCCGAGCCCGAACCGATAAAGCCCCCGAACGGGCAAAAACAGGCGCCTCCCAAGAGCCAGGGGCCACCGAGTTCGCAGTCGGAGATTTCGGTTCAGTCGAACCTGGTGAACATCGATGCCGTGGTGACCGACAAAGACGGGAACATCGTCACCGGCCTGAAAAAGGAAAATTTTGAGATCACGGACAACGGAGTCCAGCAGCAAGTGACGAATTTCTCGCCGACCGATGCTCCGATCATGATCGTGATATTGATGGAATACAGCGCGCAGGCTTACGGCTACTTCGGATACAAGGATGCGGTTTGGGCCGACGCATTTCTTCAGCAGCTAAAACCTACGGATTGGGTCGCATTGAAAACCTTCGATCTGCGTTCCACGCTGCAAGTGGATTTCACGCACAACGTGGGCGCTGTGGACCAAGCGCTGCGACAGCTTGCTTATGGATTCCCCGCCTTTCATGAATCGGCCCTCTTCGACGCCCTATTCGGCACAATCGACGAACTGAAGGATGTGAAGGGCAAGAAGTCGATTCTGCTGATCAGCAGGGGTTTTGACACGATCAGCCATCATCGCCTGGACGAGACCTACAACCTGATGAAGGAAACGGACGTAACCGTCTTTTGCGTGGGCACAGGCGAGGAATACGATCTTTATGGCGGCGATCCTATCGGCTACGAGCAAGCCAAAAACCAACTGAACCAGTTCGCGTTGATGACGGGCGGTTACGCGTGGTTTCCGCGGTTTTCCGGAGAACTTCCAGGAATCTTCAGTTCGGTTGCGGCATTTCTGCGGAATCAATACACGATTGGATTCATGCCGACTACTCCGCAGGACGGGCGATATCACAAGCTGGTTGTCTCCGTGGTGGACGCGAACGGCGACCCGCTGATGCTGAACGATAAGAAGGGCAAGAAACACAAGGTTGTTGTCTATGCGCGGCCCGGCTACATGGCGCCCAAGCCAGGAGATATGCCGGTGGGCAACTGAGCTCCGCGAAATTTTAACGGCTCAGCGCGCGAAGGTCGCGGCCGGTCATTTCACGGGGCTCATCGAGGCCGAGCACGCCGAGAAGCGTCGGCGCGATGTCACGCAGCGATCCTCCCGATTGCAATTGCAAACGCGAATCCTCAGTGGCAAGGATGAACGGCACCGGGTTCGTGGTGTGATACGTATGCGGCCCGCCCGTCACCGGATCGATCATCGTCTCGGCGTTTCCGTGATCGGCGGTGATCATCCATGCGCCGCCGCGAGGCCGCAGCGACTGGTAAATGCGACCAAGCGACTCGTCCACGGTTTCGCACGCCTTGATCGTGGGCTCGAGTTTGCCGGAATGCCCCACCATGTCCGCATTCGCGAAATTCATAATAATCGCGTCGAAATCACCTTTTTCGATGGCGTGAATCACTGCGTCCGCGATGCCGGCGGCAGACATCTCCGGCTTTAGATCATAGGTTGGGACTTTCGGCGAGGGAACGAGAACGCGCTCTTCGCCGGCAAAAGGTTTTTCGACGCCACCGTTAAAAAAATAGGTGACGTGGGCATACTTTTCAGTTTCCGCCACACGCAGGTTCTTGAAACCCAGCCCGGCAAACACGGCAGCAAGTATGTTCTCCAACTTTTCGGGCGGCAGCACATATCGCAGCCACGGCCAAGCTTTGTCGTATTGAGTCATGCCCGTGTAGAGCAGATTCTTCGGGCGGCCGGCGTCGACAATTTCGGGGAAACCCGGTTCGACGAGAGCTCGGGTCATCTGGCGAGCACGATCGGCGCGGAAATTGAAAAAGATAGCGGCATCGTCATCGCGGATGAGGCCGCGTGGGGCCGACGGCTTTCCCGGCTCCGCTTCAGTTACGATCGCCGCGGGAATGATGAACTCGTCCGTGACGCCTTTTTCGTAGCTCGTTCGGACGGCATCAACCGGCGATGTGAATTTCACGGGCGAATCGCCGTGAACCATGGCGCGATATGCCTTCTCGATGCGCTCCCAGCGATTGTCGCGGTCCATCGCGTAATAGCGCCCGCTTACGCTGGCGATTTGGCCGATGCCGTATTCGCGCATTTTCTGTTCGAGCCGGCGAACGTAGTCGATGCCGCTATTCGGAGGAGTGTCACGGCCGTCTGTGAAGCAGTGAACGAAGACGCGGGAAACCTTCTGTTCCTTGGCCATTCGGAGCAGCGCATAAAGGTGTTCGAGTTGCGAATGAACGCCGCCGTCGCTGACCAAGCCCATGAGATGAAGCTGACGCTCCCGGCCGCGCTGCATGGCTTCGAGCAACAATGGTTGCCGGGAAAATTGGCCGGTGGAAATCAGCTCGTCGATGCGCGTAATGTCCATTTGGACGACGCGTCCCGCGCCCATATTCATGTGCCCCACTTCGCTATTGCCCATCTGCCCTTCGGGCAGGCCGACAAACGGCCCGGAGGTGTGGATCAGGGTGTTGGGAAAATCCTTCAGGAGCCGGTCGTAATTGGGCTTGCGGGCGAGGGCGATGGCGTTTCCGTTGGTTTCGGCGCGGTAGCCCCAGCCATCGAGAACGGTGAGTACAATCGGCTTTGGACGTTTTGACATGGCTGATCAGAATACACAATTCGTGCGAACATTTGGAACCACGAAGACACTTTTATGGCCTTTTGCTTGTTATTGCCTGGCGGGATGCTTACAATCGCGGACTGTTCATCGACGCACCACGGAGACGGAATGGGTAAGCGCATTGCGGCGAAAATAACGGGCGTGGCCAGCTATGTGCCGCCGCGCGTGGTGACGAATCACGATTTGGAGAAAATCGTCGATACCACCGACGAGTGGATCCGGACGCGGACGGGAATCCGGGAGCGGCACTATGCCGACCCGGGCGTCGCCTCTTCGCATCTGGGAACGGAAGCCGCAAGACAATTGCTGGCGCAGAAGGGCGTCTCGCCGGAGGAGATCGAACTGATCGTGGTGGCGACGGTCACGCCGGATATGTTTTTTCCGGCAACGGCTTGCCTGATCGAAGAGAATCTAGGCGCGAAAAATGCGTGGGGGTTCGATCTTTCGGCGGCGTGTTCGGGCTTCGCTTACGCTCTTACGGTGGGCGCGCAGTTCGTGGGGAGCGGTGCGCATAAGAAGGTGCTGGTGATCGGCGCCGACGTGATGACGTCGATTCTCGATTTCAAAGACCGGGCCACGTGCGTGCTGTTTGGCGATGGCGCAGGCGCGGTGTTGCTCGAGCCCGCGGCTTCGGATGGCGAGGGAATTATTGATTTCGCGCATGACGTGGACGGATCCGGCGGGTGCAATCTCTACATGCCGGGCGGCGGTTCGCTGCATCCGGCCTCGGCTGCCACGGTGGAAAAACGGATGCATTACGTGCATCAGGAAGGGCAGAGCGTTTTCAAGTACGCGGTGCGAAGGATGGGCGACCTGGCTTCGCAGGTTCTGGAACGCAATGGATTGACCGTTCGCGACCTAGCGCTCGTGATGCCGCATCAGGCGAACCTGCGCATCATTCGCGCGATGCAGGAGCGCATCGGCGTGGATGATTCAAAAGTGCTGGTGAATATCGATCGCTTCGGGAATACGACGGCCGGCACCATACCTCTCGGTCTTTCCGACGCGCTGAAGCAGGGGCGACTGCGAAAAGGCGACCTTTTGCTGATCATCACGGTGGGTGCGGGCTATACGACCGGAGCTGTGTTAATGCGCTGGGCCTACTGACCGCTTTTCGCGGGCGGGTGGCTCGCGAAGTATTGCGTGAGGTGGGAAGCGACCTGGTTCATGCCGTCTTTCACATCCTGGTTGAGCGCTTCGACTACATCGTCGACTTTTTTCCCGCTCACGGGCTCATCGTGCGAATAAGAATCGCTCCAGACCGTTGACGCGGACTTCAGATCGTAAAGTTCGAGTTGAATAGAAAAGTGCGCGGCCATTTGCGGTTTATCGACCTCATCAAGCGCGTACAAATGGGTGCGCAGCACGTAGTCACCACGCGTATTGCTCGCCACTCGCGATACGGCGCGGAATTGCGCGGTGGCGCGCAGCGAAGCAATCAGCTCGTCCTGGATCATGTCTACGGGCGGCTCTGCCCAGCGTTGGTACTCATACGTTCCCAGTTCAACCGGGCTGGATGAAAACACGAGACGGTCTTCGCGGTAAAGCTCCGAAGACGTGACTCTTGCTACGAGAAGAGTGACTGGGAACTCGGGCTCCGCGGGCTGCTCGGGAGGGGTCGGAGTCTCCAGCACGTAATAGTTCATGGGCCGGGAAATGCCGCACCCCGCGGCGATTCCAGCCGCGAGCGCGACCAGCAAGATTTGGCGAAACCGGTGCATTGCGGCTCCGATCATGGGCTCGTCTGTTCGCCCGGCTTGCGCGGCTTGATTCCCGAGGAGCGAATCAGAGTGTACGGGCGGGCTTTGATTGTCTCAGTGAAGGAATTGAGATTTTCGGTGATGCTGCGGAGATTATCGATAATTTCGTCGAGATTCTCGGCGTTGGCGTTGAGAGTGTCGTTGAGCTGATCGGTGAGAGTCGACGCCGAGCCGAGCGCCTGGCGAAGGTTGGCGACGGCCTGGCGAAGATCGGGACGATCTTCAGCGATGGCGGAATCGATGTGAGAAAGAGTGTCATTTGCCTGCTGGGACGCTTTTTGGAAATTGTCAATCAGCGGGCCGAGCTTGACGGTGGTTTCATTCAGGTTGGCAATCGTGGAATGGATGGCCGGCCTGTCTTCGTCGAGCATTCCGCGGACGTTGCTAAGGCTGGCGGCGATGTTGGCGCGGTTTTGCGCGTTGAGGAGGTCGTTGACGCGGTCAAGCGTCACTTTTAGCTCCGTGGTGCGGTCGTTGAGGTTTTTCACCAGGTCGTTCGCATTCGGGCCCAGATCGCCGATCAGACCCACGACGTCAGCGAACCCGACGTATTGCGTGGACTTAAGGGTCGACCCCGGCGGCGCCGGGGGTGCGGACAGTGTGCCAGGGACGATCCCCAAGAAATTATCGCCTAGGGGGCTATTGCTGGTGATCGCGGCCACGCTGTCTGTCTTTACGGGCACGCCGGATTGCACGGAAAAATCGACTTCCATCCGGGTGGGATTTTGCGGATCGCTTTGAACTTTCTGGACGCGGCCAATCGGCGGGCCGCCAGCGTAACGAACCTCTGAACCGGGGCCCAGACCCCCGGCATTGTTGAAATACGTGCGATAGCGAACGGTGCTGCCACCCAGTGTGCCCGAAAGCAAGAAAACTGTGGCGGTGAGCAACGCTACGGCTACCAGCACGAAGAGTCCGACGAGAGCCTGTTCACGTTTGGTGTTCATAGTCGCCGTTACTTTCGCGGAGGGGCGATTTCTCCCGTCAGCATCTGCAGATAATCGATCTCCCCGGTGATTTCGGCTTCGGGAACCCTATCCAAAAATTGGCGGACGCGAGGATGTTTGCTGGCGCGCAGCTCGTCAGGCGTGCCGTTTGCAACGATATTGCCCTTGTCGATCAGGATCATGCGATCGGCGATCAGAAATGCGCTGGCAAGCTCGTGTGTTACGACCAGAATCGTGATGCGAAATACTTCCTTCAACTTGAGAATGAGCTGGTCGATGCCGGCTGCGATAATCGGGTCGAGTCCCGCCGAAGGTTCGTCGAAGAAGAGAATTTCGGGGTCCATAGCCAGGGCGCGTGCAATGGCCGCGCGCTTTCGCATGCCGCCGCTGAGTTGCGAGGGAGCGTAGTTCTCGAATCCCGATAGCCCTACCTGGTCGAGCTTGAGCCGGACCATGATTTCGATGGTGGGGCCGTCGAGCGCCGTGTTCTCATGCAAAGGCAAGGCGACGTTTTCGCCAACGGTCATCGATCCGAAGAGGGCGCCGTTTTGAAATGACATGCCCATTCGCATGCGCATCTCGTCGCGCTGGTCTTCGGAGATGTTTGCGAAATCCAGACCCTGAATCAGGATCTGGCCGCCGCTCGGCTGCTCGAGCCCGACAAGAGCGCGGAGCAAGGTGCTTTTGCCCGATCCGGAGCCGCCCAGAATCACGAGCGTCTCGCCCGCCTGAACGTCAAAGCTGATACCGTGCAGGATTTCCCTTTCGCCATAGTTCACGCGCAGATTGCGCACGGAAATCACCGGCCCCGCGGAAACCTGTTCGACACTCGTCTGTTTTGGCTTAGCGGTCATCGCGGCGCGGTGAAATAGAAAATGGCCGTAAAAATCAGGTCTACGGCGATAACGAGAAAAATCGATTTTACCACGGCGGAGGTCGTGGACCGGCCGACCTCCTCAGCACCGAGTCCCGTCGAGATTCCCTCCTCACAGCCCACCGCGGTGATCACAATGCCGAATAAAAAGCTTTTGATCAGTCCGGTGACGATATCCCGCATAACGAGCGAATCGAGGGTGGCTCGAAAATAGCTGGTCCAAGTGAAGCCCGCGAAGGCTACACCAAATGCTCCGCCGCCGCAAACGCCCATGAAGTCGGCCCAGGTGGTGAGGCAGGGCATCATCAACATCATGGCCAGGAATTTCGGCGCGACGAGGAAATGAACCGGGTCGAGCGCCATTGTTTCAAGCGCATCGAGCTCTTCATTCACCTTCATGGTGCCGATTTCAGCCGCAAACGCCGATCCTGAGCGGCCGATCACGATGATCGCAGTCATCAGCGGACCCAGTTCGCGAGTGACGACCAGAGCGACGGCACTCGCCACGAGCTGCAATGCGCCCAGCTTCCGCAGCTGATAAGCACCTTGCAGCGCCAGGATAATTCCGACGAAAAAAGAAATCAGGGAAACGATGGGAACCGCCTCAACACCGACGGCCATCGCCTGATGGACAGCGCTCCTGAGGCGAAGTTTGCGGCCGCGAAACGGCTCGATGAAGACCGCCCGTGAGGCGCCCCCGGTAAGGCGCGCGAGGTTACCGATGTACGCTAAGCCGTCAACGGTCGATGCGCCAATCGTCTGCAAGAGGGGCATATTCGAAGGTACTCGATCTTATCGTTGCTTTGCGCGTATACAAAGGGCGGCGTGCGCGCTCAGCCCGGAGGAGAACTCGTGCCGCGTACAGCGTCATCTTCGCTTGCGTATATGTCGAAGACCTTGGTGAGCCGCGTCAGCTCGAGCACCTGAAGCGTCGCCTTCGTGAGCCCGAAAAGCCCGAAACCTCGATTCGTATCGCGCGAGACTCGCAATGCCTCAACCAGCGAAGCGATACCCGCGCTATCGATATAGCGTACCCGCGAGAGATTGACGAGCACGCGCGCGGTGTTCTTTTCCCGCAGGACTTCAAGCAGAAGTTTTCGGAGTTCGGGAGTGCTGCGGAGGGTGATATCGCCGTTTACGTCGACAATCGTAACGCTTCCCAAGTGCCGCGTGGAAATGTCGATGGGAGATTGGCCAACCATGGTCACGAAAGTTTTGCCAGAGAACGGCAGTACATGCAATCTCTTTTCCGCAAACTGCACACAATGATCGGATACGAGGAGTGGCTATGAGGATTCAGCGCAGACGTGCCGATTCGCGCGCGACACGTTGCCCCTGATTATTGTTCGAAGATGAAAATCGCGGGATTCGTGTCGTTGGTTGTGGTCGTAATCATCAGCACTTCGGTTGGAGAGACGGTCACGAACAGCCCTGTGGCCATGTCAGGGCTCGTCAACGAAAGAGTGCCGGTGCCGAAAGTTGAGTTGACGATCGAATAGGCGCCGCTCACTGTTTCGCCCGGTGTCTTCGCTTGCGAGGTGCTCTGATCCTGCGTCCCAGCAACCGTGCCAGTCGTGCTCGTGGTGTTCGCAAGCGTCACCGTGCCCGCCACGTCCTGCACGGGAGATTCCGCGGGCGCGGCGGTGCCTTCCACAAACGTTCCGGAAATGGATGATGCCGTAAACGGCCCAGTCGATTGCGGCTGGACAATGCCAAAGAACGGATTCGGCTGGCTGGAGGCAGCTGTCAGCTCGCCGATGCAGTAGGCCGTGTTCTGGTCGATCATGTAGAAGACGGGCGCAAATGGCGGCGTAACGATGTTCGTGGCAACGCGCCCGTAAGTGTCCGCCTGTATGAAATTGGCCCCGAGAGCTTGATACACCGGCAGGCTGCCTCCCAGGTTCTCGGCGGCATTCAGAGTGAAGCTGCTGGTACCGGTGCCGGAGATCACCATCAAGCCCACGTCCGGCACGTATGCATTCCCGCTGGGATAGCTTCCTGTCAGGGCTGCAACACTGGTACCGGTGAAGGTGCTTCCGGGCGCGGCCAGGAATGGCGCCCCGGTCTGCTGCTGCATCGTGCCAGCCGTGAGCATCGGAGTGGTCGAGTTGACGGTATCCGTCTCAATCAGAAACGATTCCGAAGCCGATACCGGATAAACGCTGAAATTCATGTTTGATTGCACGGTCGAAGAAAGAGTCATCGAGCATCGCGTGCTTTGGGTGGTTGGCGCATAGGTGCCAGCGACCGTTTGGTCTTCTGTCGTCACGCGCACCGGCGTGTTTGCGTCAAGTTCACCGGGCCCAAAACTTCCTTGCGTGCTGGGCGAAATGGCGCCGGTAGCAGCGAAACTGCCGACCATCACGTCCGGGCCGGCGGACGATATACCCGTCACCGCCATTTGCTCGCCGGTAAGGCCAAACGCGTAGTAGCCGCTGAACGTCGTTGCGGTACACGTACTCAGGCTGCGTAGTTCCAGGTCGCCGGACCCGCGCGTTCCGCTCGCGTCAAACTCGATCAAGCGCCCATGAGTCCCCGCCGCGTTGATGGAGAACGAATACGCGGGCGTTCCAGTCAGGCTGGAGAAGGTCAGGAGTCCCTGATTGTTGTTGCTTACAGTGTAAGATCCAGTGAAGGCTTGATTTTTGGGCGATCCACCGATCGCATTCACATCTTCCACGCCGTTTGTCAGGTTGCCTTTGCCATCGGCAGTGAAACTGCCGGCGACCGCAACGGCATCGCCGCTCGAGTTGAATCCGTTGAAGTCGAAGGCGTAGTTTCCGCTGAGAACGCCGAGGTTGTTCACTGTGATGCTAAGGAGCTTGGTCGCAGTCACCACAGGCGTTTCGGAATCGCCCACCTGGACCGTAAAGCTAAACGTGCCCGTCTGGGT
>Ga0335072_10003409_pt1 | contig 23969 bp, 31 predicted proteins | sample Lox_Sample_21_FD_206725 | JGI IMG/M metagenome (GOLD analysis project Ga0335072, IMG submission 206725) | Soil microbial communities from Loxahatchee National Wildlife Refuge, Florida, United States - Lox_Sample_2.1 | ecosystem: Environmental > Terrestrial > Soil > Wetlands | place: USA... | reverse complement strand
AATGACGTTGGTCTCCGCGGCTTTGCGCCCCGGGACGCTGCAGGACGTAGTCGCCAGGACCGCTGCGAAGGTGAGTGCGCGGTACGTCATGGCCTCCGGTCCTCCCCATGTTCCGGCGACAGGCCAGGAGTCTCTATACCCAGACGAGCTATAAACGGCACATTCCTGCGCGTAAGGACCCGTTCCTGAACCGTAACTACGAGTCCGGCTACGATTCCAAATGCAATCTGAGAAGCCACAAACCAAGGCCAGTTGATGCGGCCGTTCATCACGGGATTGATAAACGCGAGGCCGCTATAGATCAACGCGCACCACAGCAAAGGAGCCACGAGACCACCCAACACAATGGGGTGACGCGGCAGCATCGGCAGTATCGTTCCATACACGAGCCCGACGAGGACCGAAATCAGCACGTGGATGGGAACAGCCACCAGAAACTGATGGAGATTGAAACGCCCGATCTGGGTGATCGTTTCAGCCGCTACCCCGGGAAATAATCCAGCGACGAGAAGGTTCATTGCATACCAGATCCCGTGTCCGCTGAAAATCCCATAGGCCCCGGCCATCAAAGCCATTACCACGCACCCGGCGAGGCCGCCCTTGATCCCGGCCGAAATGGGATAGACCTCGATCGGCAGCCAGGCGCGAGGGACCGATCCGGTGACGGCAACCCGCTCTACCGTTCTCCGGGACGTCTGAATCGCGATCTCTTCCGGTATCACTGGCGCCCACTCGCGAGACTCCACCGGGAGGACTTCGCGGAACCAGCCAACGGCGCCAGCCATCGATAACAGCGCACCCAAAATGCTGACGGCAGCCGATGTCACCAGCCCGGCGCACACCAGAGTCAATCCAAGAGCCAAAACGGCGGGCCACGCCGTCGGCGCCGGCAATTCGATCTTCCGGGGGGCCCGTGAATCACCGATTTCATTGTCCATAACGCCTCTCTAGACCCCAACCGCATAGACAACCGTGAAGACTACGATCCACACGGCATCGACGAAATGCCAATACATTGAGAGAACTTCAAGCCGCTCGGCATGCTCGCGGCGCAAGCGCCCGGCGAAATAGAACACAACCACGGTACTCAGAGCGACGAGCCCCATCGTCACGTGAAATGCATGCAGGCCGACCAGGGAGTAATACGTCGTGCCGAATAGATTGGTGCTTACCGTCAGACCATCATCAAAGATCAGCCGCCGCCACTCTTGCAAAGTTCCGAAGAGGAACGTGCCTCCCAGGAGAATCGTGAGGATCCACCAACGCGCGAATGCCGCCAGGTTTCCTCGAAACAGGCTGCGCACAGCGGTGTGCACTGTGAGGCTGCTCGAAAGCAGACAGACGGTAAAGAAGATCGGCGGGTGCAGAACATCTTTGGGTTTCGGGCCCGTAAGGCTCTTGCCGATATAGAAGAGATACGCCACCACGAAGATGGTGAAAATGGCGGATTCGGCGCAGATCAGGCAGTACATGCCAACGCGCCCTCGCGCGGGAAGCCGCCAGTCGATGTTAGATTCATGGGGACTCACCGATAACGCGCCCATCGGCTACTCGTACCTCCAGTCGGGATCTTCCGGATGTTTGAGGTCCCATAGAGGCCGGCGACTCAAGACGGTGGGGACGACCGCGTAGTTGTACACAGGCGGGGGAGAACTTGTCGACCACTCCAGCGTCCAAGCGTCCCATGGATCATTTCCCGCCACCTTGCCCCGTAACCATGACCAAACGAGATTGGCGACGAAAGCCAGGATTCCCGCTGCCTGGAAGAAAACCCCGATGGTGACAATCAGATTCCACAAATCCCAACCGCGCCCCGGCTCGTAGGTGTAAATCCGGCGCGGCATGCCGAGAAGCCCCGGGACGTGCATGAAATCGAAAGTCAAGTGGAAGCCGATGAGAAATAGCCAGAAGTGAAGTTTGGCGAGCGTTTCATGGTACATTTTCCCCGTCACTTTCGGAAACCAATAGTAGAAGGCGCCGAATATGGTGAAGACAATGCCGCCCACGATCACGTAGTGAAAGTGCGCTACCACGTAATACGAATTTCCGAGTTGCCAGTCGAACGGCGCCGCGGCGAGGGTGATTCCGGTCAGACCGGCAATCAGAAATTGAAACAGGAATGCGATGCAGAAAAGCATGGGCGCCGCAAGGTGGATCTTGCCGCCCCACATGGTTGCCAGCCAGTTGAAAATTTTGATGCCCGTAGGGACAGCGATAGCCATCGTTGAGATCACGAAAAATGTGTTTGCCCCCGGGCTCATCCCTACCGTGAACATGTGGTGGGCCCAGACGCTCATGCTGATGAATCCGATTGCGACCGTGGCCATCACCATTACCGAATAACCGAAAATTGCTTTGCGGGAGAACACGGGTATGATCTCAGAGGCAAACCCGAAAGCGGGGAGCACCAACACGTACACTTCGGGGTGACCGAACACCCAGAAGAAATGCATCCAGATAACGGCCGAGCCGCCGGCCTGTGTATCGAAGAAATGCCCTCCCAGGTAACGGTCGATCAGGAGCATGATCTGCGCGGCGGAGAGCGGGCTCACGGCTAGAATTACCAAACCCGCCATGACCAGGTTCATCCATGCGAACAACGGCATCTTCCCCATGGTCATGCCGGGACAACGCATGCAGAGAATCGTGGCGATGGTATTGATCGCAAAGCCGATGCTGCCGATGCCCGAGACCAGCAGCGACAATATCCAGAAATCCGTGCTGTGCCCGACCGAAAATGTCTTCGCCGTCAGGGGAGCATAAGCAAACCATCCGACGTCCGGCGCGCCTCCCGCTCCGTACAGGCCGTTGCCGCCCAGAAAGCTGAAATAAAGTAACAGCCCTCCGAGCGCGGTCATCCAGAAGCTGAACGCATTCAGGCGTGGGAAGGCCATATCCCGGGCGCCGACCATCAGCGGCACGAGGTAATTTGCGAATCCGAACAGCATCGGCATGGCCATGAAGAAGATCATGGTCGTGCCATGCATCGTGAACATGCGATTGAATACTTGAGGGGAAACGAAATCATTATGCGGCCGGATCAGTTGCAGCCGCATGATACTCGCTTCAATGCCTCCGACAACGAGGAATACCAGCGCGTACAGGACATAAAGGACGCCGAGGCGCTTGTGATCCACCGTGGTCACCCAGTGGTGAAGACGGAGGGTGAACGGTGGAGGAGCCGCCGGAAGCTCAGACACTTCGCTGATATTGCTGTGCATCAGCGAAGGGTCTCCAGATATGAGGCAACGGCTTCCACGTCCTGATCGCTCAATCCCATGGCGGGCATCTTCGATCCGGGCTTGATGGCATCGGGATTCCTGATCCACAGGCGCAACATGGAAGGCGTGTTGGGCGCGGCGCCCGCGGCAATCGTATCCCGGCTCATCAAGTGAGTCAGATCGGGGCCGAACCTGCCTTTGGCAGGCGTACCCGATACGGTGTGACAGTTAACGCACGCCGTGGATTCGAAAACGCGCTGCCCCGTCGATGGAGCTGCGCTCTGCGCCGGTTGCTCTTGCTCGTGCACCCAGCGCTCGAACTCCGCAGGCGGCTGGACGTAGACGCGCAGGAGCATTTTGGCATGTTGCGTCCCGCAATATTGTGCGCACTGTCCCAGAAACACTCCGGGCTCATACGGATCGATCCACGTATGGTTCGGGTGATTCGGAATCAGGTCGGTCTTACCTGCCAGTCGTGGTACCCAGAAGCTGTGGTCGGTATCGGCAGATAGCAGAGTCAGGAAAGTCGGAGTGGGATGTGCCCGATCGCTCACCGGCACGTGAAGTTCATTGGCTGTGACGATGTGCAACTCCGGGTAGCGATATTCCCACCAATACTGATGGCCGATTACGGTTACTTCCAAAGCCCCCGGGGGAGGAACGGCGCCCTGAACCGACGCGATCACCCGCGCGGAGGCCAAGAACAGGGTTATCACGATTAGAACCGGGATCACGGTCCATGACAGTTCTACCCGATCGCTCCCATAGATCTGCGCGGGTTCGCTGTGGTCGTCACCGGGTCGACTCCTGAATCTGACGACCGCGTAGGCGAGCAGTGCGAAGACCACGATGAATATCCCCGCGACTGTCAAGAGAACGAATATGGACAAGCCGAAGATCGCTTCGGCGGGAGTGGATGCCGGGGCGAAAATGTTAGTTGGAAGCCGCGAATCCACTCTCGCCTGCGCCAACACGGGCATGGCTGCGCACACGCTCAAGATGCATATCCGCCGCACGAATTCAAGGCTCCGCCTCATGACAATTGCTCAGCGTTTCCCGGATTCCAGTTCTGCTTCGGGCTTAAATCCTGCCTTGATACGCAGATTCGAAACCTCTTGATTAAAGTCGAAGTCACTGGGCGCGATGCCGGTGATCAATCGGGCACCGCGGCTGAAGGTCAGCTCCTGAATCGCCCATTGAATCAACACCAGAATCCGACTCTGAAATGTGACCAGATACATCAGGTGGACGAGAGCCCAGACCAGCCAGGCCGGAAGACCCGAAAGGCGCAACCCAAAGATATCGGCCACAGCCGCCGAACGTCCGATCACTGCCAAAGTGCCTTTATCGAAATAACGAAATGAGGCCAGCGCCGGCCGGCCTCCCGCTGCTCGCAAAATTGAATCCGCCGCGTAACGGCCTCCCTGTATCGCCACTTGGGCCAATCCGGGCAGGGGTTTGCCTCGGGCGTCGACCGCCGAAGCCAGATCTCCGACGACATAAATGTTGCTACAGCCGGGAATGCTCAGGTCGGGATTCACTTTCACCCTCCCCCGGTTATCCATCTCGGCTTTCGTACGATTCGCCAGGATTTTCCCCAGGGGTGAGGCCGTGACGCCGCCGGCCCAGATCACCGTCTTAGCGGCTAGTGATTCTGTGCGCCCGTCAGATTCGAGTCTCAGGCCGTCTTTGTCCACGTGCTCAACCATGGCGCAGCATTTCACTTCAACCCCGAGCCTGCCAAGCGAGCGGGTTGCCTTCTCCGAAAGTTCTTCATGGAAACTCGTCAGGACACGCGGCCCTCTATTTACGAGAATGATCCGCGCTTCTCGCGGGTGTATGGACCGGAAATCGTTCTCAAGTGTTTGTCGCGCGATCTCGCCAATTGCGCCAGCTAGTTCGACGCCTGTAGGCCCGGCGCCAACAATGGCGAACGTCAACCACGCCTTCCGCTGCGCCGGATCGGAGACACGTTCGGCGACTTCGAAGGCGTAAAGAATCTTGTGGCGGACCGTGAGCGCTTCTTCAATGCTCTTGAGGCCGGCGGCCCAGGTTTGCCATTCGTCATGCCCAAAATAGGATGTTTCCGACCCGGCGGCGACGATCAACGAGTCGTAAGGGATAATCGCTCCGTCTTCCAGAAACACCTGCTTCGATTGGGGATTCACATCCACGACTGTGCCGAGCCATACACGTGCATTCTTCTGCCGCCGCAACACACTGCGCAGCGGAGCAGCGATTTCTCCCGGCGAAAGCGATCCTGTTGCGACCTGGTACAGCAGAGGCTGGAAGAGGTGATAATTACGGCGATCAACAAGCGTTACCTCAACCAGCTGCGACTTCAGGTGCTGGGCAGCGGAAAGCCCGCCAAAACCGCCCCCGACAATCACTACTTTCCAGGGCTTGCTCACCGGTTTTCTCCAGTCGGTGGGCATCTCTTCGGGTGCACCCAACTCAAGCCGGCATCATTTGCTAAGCCGACCTTCATCCTGCGGTTTTTTATTCCCGCGCGCTGTTTCAACGCTTTCCTTGAGGTCGCGGCCATCCCGACCTCGGGCGGCACCTGCTCAGACTGCGAAAACCTAGCCCACCGTAATTGACTGGTGCGAAGAGATGCTCCGAATTATTTCCCTTCATTACTCATTTCGTACGGGGATTTGAGCACATTCAGGCACGAAGCAACGATGGCAACCAGGGCCATCGATCAAGTGCAGATTCCGAGGCCCGCAACCTTCCGGCGCAGACCGCGAGCCGCCCATACGATGGCTCCCGAGCCTGCGGTGAAAGGCCGTTTTTCTTCGTGTCTCGATTCCGTGATGCCGTTCAGCGAATCGCCGGATATATTACTCGATTTGCCGAACTCCCTCATCAGCCAGGACTTGAACTACTTATCTCGATTCGCTTCCCTCTCCAACACCCCTGCTCCGGTCCGGGAATTGTTGGCTCAAAACAAAAACTTACCATTTTCTCCCCTTGGAGTCTGTACGTGTAGAACCAGTAAACTCATCCTTCGCGGAAGACGGTTCGATTCCAGACGAACCTCTTTGGATTTTGGAACGGAAGCGGGACGCCTTCGCTTCGGCTTTCCGCAGCCACGCGGCGCGTACCTGGTTGACCTCCATGGAAAGATCAGCGATTTTGTCGATGAATTCGAAGAACTGCGTCGCGCGTACAATTGTGTACGGAATTGAGGAGGTTTTGAGGCGATTCTCCTGAGCGAGTTACGCGCGGAAGAAGCCGCTTTCGAGCAAACGCTCCGTTCCCACGACCGACAGTGCAACGTGATGCCGCACGCCTGCGGCCGCTCCATACTTGAGGAGGTTGCGCGTGGATGTTTCGGCGGCCGTCACAAAAGGCACTCTGCCTTCTCGTCGCCGCTAGCACACTTCCCGGATGAAGTCGTCGCGCCGTTAATTCGGATCGACAGAAAACAAATATCTCGAGCGGATGGCAGGTTATTTCCGCTTTGCGGGGCACAGGGGGTCTCATTCTCCTCGATGTTTCGGAAAGCACCGCAGAGATGTGATGCACGAGCCGAAAAGCATGGTCGCCACATCCTAAGCCGTCGAATTCACCAGGTCTCGAGATCTTTAAGCGGCCGCGAGTCAATCACTCCTGGCATCGTCGGCGCGGCGGTGCGCGTTCCGCACCTGCCCGAAGACGACGCTCGTCTGGCGAGGCGTGCGCTTGCCCAACAACCGCAACGGGAAACCGGCGGAACCGCACAGAACTCGCGACAGGTCCTGAAACCTAGGGTGCCGGGTTAGCCGTCCAAAGCGATGCATCGCGATTTTCGCGGTTCCTGGAGAACAGTCAGGAAACTTGTCTTTTGAGGTGGGGTGCCCCTGCACAAACACGATGGAGGTTCAGGGTGAGTCTTACAACAAAGCGGAAACCATACTTGTCTGTGGTTGTGATGGTCCTCGCGGCTGCTCCTCTCTACGCACAGAGTCCGCCGCCCGCGCCAAGTCGTCCCTGGCATTCACCTGAGGAGCGAAACCTCGCGGAAGAGGCGCAACGCTATCGTCAAATTGCTCCGCCTCCCCTATCTGGACACGCCTATTCCCTGGAAGAGCTGATTGATTTTGCCGAGAGCCACAATCCGGAAACGCGGGTGAGTTGGGAAAGTGCTATTGCCCAAGGCGAAGCGCTGGGAATCGCCCGCAGCGAACTCCTCCCGCTCATCTCCGCCGCGGCCACCTCCGGTGTGGACCGTTACGAGATTCCATTTGGAAGCCGGTTTTACCGCCAGACCGCGCCGGCTTTTCAAGCCTCACTCGATCTGACCTATACCATTTTCGATTTTGGTGCCCGCCGCGGAAGAATCAATGCGGAGCGCGCGCGGCTACTCGCGGCAAACTTCGCATTTAACGACGTTCACCGCAACCTGATCTTTCAGGTGCAGCAGGCTTATTATCGGCTGTTGAATGCCTCAGGCCAGGAAGCCGCCGCCAAAGCGGGTCTGGCCAACGCCGAACAGGTGCAACGGGCCGCCGAAGCCCGTCTCCAAAATGGCCTGGCTACTCGGCCGGATGTGCTGGAAGCGCGTAGCGCCACCGCCCAGGCGCAATACGACCTCCAGTCAATCCTGGGAGTGGAGCAGGTCACGCGGGGCGATTTGGCCACGGCTCTGGGCCTTTCGGCGACCACGGCGATTCCCGTTCAGGCCCTGGACCAGATTCCAACTCCCGAATCGATTTCTGAAACCGTCGACCAGGTGGTCGAGCGGGCACTGGCTCAGCGGCCTGACCTCCAGGCGCAAGCCGCCAACATCCGCGCCGCCAATGCAGAGCGCCAGTACGCGCGCTCCGCGTTCTATCCCGATCTGAAACTTCAGGCCGCACCCACTGCCGAGTCGCTGTACTTCCAACAGCAGGATCTGCCCTGGGGACACACTGCCGATCTCACGGGTCACGTGGCGCTGGCCCTCAACTGGACGGTCTTTGACGGCGGGGCTCGAAGAAGCCGCCTGGCCCAGGCCGAGGCCGACGTCGGCCAGTCGGAGGCGCAGGTCAGCGCGGTAACCGACCGCATCGAGAACGAGGTTTGGACGGCCTATACAAACTTGACCACGGCCTTTCGCCAGCGTGAGGCCGCAACCGCACTTTTGACTGCTGCCAGCGAGTCTTATAACTCTTCTCTCGAATCTTATAACTATGGAGTGCGGAACTTATTGGATGTGACTGCAGCACAAAAAGCGCTCGCCGACGCCCGCTCGACTGATGTGCTGGCGCGAACTCAGGTACTTATCGCCCTGGCCAATCTGGCTTACCGCGCCGCCGATTCCATCCAAGCCAATACACGGATGCGCCAGCCATGAGCAGGAACTGGAGCCTTATCTGTCTTTATCTGGCAGCATTCTGGCTAGCCGGTTGCGCCCGGGCTCCGTCATTCGACATTCTGGGTTCATTCTTTCCGGCATGGCTCTTCTGTCTTGCGGCGGGCGTGCTGCTTTCATTTGTAGCGCGATGGCTGTTATCGCGTGCTGGGATCGCGGTCGCGGTCCCAATCCTGGTTTACCCCAGCCTTACGGCGCTGTTCGCCTGCGCGCTGTGGCTTGTCTTTTTCCAGTAGCGAGGAAAACTCCTATGACTCCGCAGACAGGAAAAATCGTTGGCCGGGTGCTCAGCGGCGCGATCGTGACTTGCGCCATCGTTCTTGGCTTGGTGGTCATCGATCGCCAGCACCGTTATCCGCGAACCGACGATTGTGAAGTATTCGCGAACTTCATCGGCATCGCCCCACAGGTGGAGGGCCCGATCCTGCATTTAAACGTGCACGACAACCAGAATGTTAAACAAGGCGATCTCCTCTTCGAAATTGACGACCGTCCCTACCGCTACGCTCTCGAGAAAGCGATCTCCGAACAGGCCACCCTCGAAGGGCAGATTGTCGATGAGCGCCGCCGGATCGCCTCCCAGGTGAGCGCGGTGTCGGTCGCGGATGCCAACGTTCAGGCAAGCACGGCCGATATCTCTCGATGGAAAGCGGCCGTGGATCAGGCGCGCGCCGACATAGCCAACGCCGAGCAGGGCGTCAGCCGCGCCAAAGCCGAGTGGAGCTATGCGGATGACAACCTGCATCGTATCGAGCCGCTGCTCGCGAAGCAGTTTGTCACGGTCGATCAAGTGGATCGGGCCAGGACGTCGCAAGTGGCGCTGGCGCAGGCGTTGAAGCAGGCGCAATCGCAGTTGCTGTTGGCGCAAGCCGGACTGCAATCCGCCCTGTCGCAGGAACAGCGCTCCAAGGCCGTGCTGCAACAGAGCGTGGCCGGGCACGAGCAAGCGCTGCACTCCGTTACCACGCTTGAACCTCTCGTCAACCAGCGCGGCGCCAGAGCCTCGGCTATTGAAACCGCGCGCTACAATCTCAATAACTGCCGCATTTATGCCCCGTTTGATGCGCGTGTAACGAATCTCACGATTTCGCAGGGTGCCTACGCGCACGTCGGCCAGCAGATTTTTACTTTGATCGATGCGCGTACCTGGTGGGCTATCGGAAATTTCCGGGAGGGCCAGCTGTCGCAAATCGCTCCAGGCATGCATGCGGATGTCTACGTCCTGTCCAAGCCGGACCGGCGCTTCTCCGGCATCGTTGACAGCATCGGCTTTGGCGTGACCCCGGATTCCGATGTCGTAGGCCGTCTGGAACCCACCGGTCTGCCGGAGGTCACGCGAAATCTGAGTTGGGTACACCTGGCTTCGCGGTTTCCCGTTCGCGTACGAATCGAAAATGCCCCTCCCGACTTATTGCGGGTGAGTGAATCGGCGGTGGTCGCGATTCGAGGACGCTGAGTATGGCAACTCTCGCGCAGAGCATGGGGGCTTCTCCGCCGGACTTCTGGTTTTGGGAGTTTTTGAAGGAGGAACTGGCACCGTACCCGGGCCGGATGGCGACCGTGGGACGCATGACGCTCGCAGCCACCGTGGTCATGCTCATTTGCGAAGTTTTTCGCATTCCCTATGCGTTTCTGGCATGTGTTTATACCCTCCTCATTTCTCGCGAGAGCCCGCAAGCCACGATGCGGTCGACTGGCACGATTCTCACGTCCGCCGGCGCGGCCGCGGCTTACCTTTTGATCGGTGCGTCATTGGTGAGCGGCAGTCCGTGGCTGCATTTCCTCTGGAACATCGCGACCTTTTTTCTGGCCTTCTTTGCGATTACGACGCTGACTAACTACGTGGCGGCGCTGATATTCGCGGTCATCACCGCGGTGGGAATTCCCCTCTGGGACAGCCACGCGCCGGTGGAGACGCACATCGAATTGACGCTTTGGATCGTTCTGGCGGCGGCCCTTGGAGCTTCGGTATCTGTTGCTATCGAGCTGCTCTTTGCGCGGACTCGCCCCGGAGATGCGATCGTCCTCCCCATCACCCAGCGGCTGGCTGCCGCCCGGAGCGTGCTGCTTTCCTTTGTGGAAGGAGGCGTTCCCGATTCCGCGATAAGAAAAAATATCCTCCGCTTGCGGGCGGTGGGAACGTCGAAGGTGCAACGGCTCTTGCGCCGGTCTGCCCATTCCCGCCCGTTCCGTCTGCAGATGAGCGCCGTTGCGGAGTTGGCCGACAGACTGGTGGATACGGCCGCTACCCTCACACAGATCCCGTTAGAAGCGTCTTCTGCGATTCGGGCCCGAGCGCGCGACGCCGCGACAGCCATCGGGAGCATTGACGACGATTTGACGCATCGACGGATCCCGGAGGCGGTTCAATTCACGGCGAGCGCTGAGGGGAATGTTGCAGCTTCGTTATTAGGGGAGATGGAGGATACGATAACGTTTCTACCCGAGGCATTTGCCGGCGCCCGGACAATCGACGAATACCTGGACAGCGCCGGCGACCGGCCACAGCCGAAGCGAGTTGCCGGGGACGATCTCTTCAACCCCGATCACCTGAAGTTCGCGCTGCGGGGATGTCTCGCGGCCGGTGGTGCTTACGTCGTCTACAAAGCTATCGATTGGCCGGGTATCAGCTCGGCGATTATCGTATGCGTGTTGACAGCTCTTTCCACCATTGGCGCATCCCGGCAAAATCAGATCTTGCGTTTCTTCGGCGCTTTGCTGGGCGGCGTCTTTGCGATGGGCACGCAGATCTTCCTTTTGCCCAACCTTGCTTCCGTGGTGGAATTTGCGGTTGTTTTCGCGGCGATCACGTTTTTCTCGGCTTGGGTTATGACTTCCAGCGCTCGGTTGTCATACGTGGGCTTCCAGGCGGTTCTTGTGTTTTATCTTGTCCACCTGCAGGAATTCGCGCCACAAACGTCGCTGGCAGTGTCGCGCGACCGCGTGATGGGCATTCTTTTTGGGCTTCTCATGATGTGGCTGACTTTCGATCGCCTTTCTGCGACGACGGCCGCCATGGAAATGAAAACCGCATTCATTTCCGGGCTTCGCCTCCTGGGTCAGCTTACGCGGGAGCCGGTTTCGAGCGATACCCGGGCCGCGATCGAGCACAGTTACATGCTTAGCGAAACGCTCAATGCCCAGATGGATAAGGCCATATCTGCGGCCGATGGCGTGCTTTTCGAATTCGGTCCCGTGCGCGCGCAGAATCTCGCTCTACGCGACCGGATCCTCCGGTGGCAACCGGCGCTGCGAACGCTCTTTTTGATGCGCCGCGCATCACTGAGATACGTCTTGCGGCTGCCAGGATTCCAGCTGCCGGAAGCCGGACTCGGCGTGCTGCGGGAGTACAACGAGCACTCGGCACGAATGCTCGATGACATGGCGGACCGGCTCGAGGGTCGTGAGCGGGAGCGAACGCCGGAACCTGAGGGCGAGGAATTTGTGCAGCAGGTCCTAACGGCATGTGGCTGCGAAGCGCGCGAATTGCCTCCGCAGACGCGCTCATTCCTAATCCTGCTCCGCAGAATCGACGCAGTGACCCGCTCGCTGGCGGAAAAGGTTCGCGCGGCGTAGCCACCGATCTGCCGTCTGTAGTAAGAGGGAGGAAGAACGTGAAACAATCCGACGATCCCAGGTGCCGCAAGCTGTCATTCTGGGAGGAGCACGCGAGATTCCCGCATTTGAGATTTGGCACGCCGATTCCTGATGAAGCGAGACCAGAAACGCAACCAGGACGGTGCTGCAAACGGATTTCGCCACTTGGATTGCCCGGAACGGTACCGAATGAAGAGCAGGTTGGAGTGGCGATTCGAGACGCCATCCAGGCCAGCGTGGTCACTTGTGGGAACTTGTTTATCACGATGAAGTTGTGGAACAACAACCATCGGCCGGAGCGTGTCCGGCCGGCGTTCGAGTCCAGCCCGTGACACGCTGCTAGTGGAGTACATCGACCTGTATCAGATGCACAACTCCATATGCTTTTCGGCCGAGGGACGATCAAGACCGAAGGGACGAAACCGGCAACGTGGTCTATGACACGAGCACGACTTTGATGGATACCTGGGAGGCGATGGAAAAGCCCCCTCGACCCGGGGCGTATGCAAAGCGATTGGGTTGTCGGACGTCGGCTTCACCCAACTCCGGGAGGTCTTCGAACTTGCGAGGAGCAAGCCTTCGGTGATTCCGATCGAATCCCATCCCTATCTGCAGGAGGCCGAAATCCTGGAGTTCTGCAAGACCAATGGGCTCGCGATGCTCGCGTTTTGTGCCGATGAGGCACGGGATGAAGCCTGGGGTACTGCAAGATCCAGTCATAGTGGCGATCGCGCACCGGGTCAACAAAACTCCTGCGCAAGTACTACTCGCCTGGGTAATAAATACAGCGTGGAACCGCCGTCCTGACGACACCGAGGACCCCCGATCGTGCGAATGAGAGTTTCGACGTTTCCGCCCTTCCCGATGGCGCGATGGAGCAGATCGATGCCATCGAGACCCGACAGAGGTTGAATTTGGTGATTGGAACCGGTGTTCCCGGGTTCAATGCAAAGGGGCGCTGACAACACCCGAGAACCTCAGGTGGGCGGAAGGAGTATTCCATGAGCGAAGAGGAGATGCGAGCAGCAGTTGAGAGGCACTGGCGCGCCTCGGCGGCTCGCGACCAAGGCGCTGAGCACGAAATCTACGCAGAAGACGTGATCTCTGTTTTCCCCCAGGCGGGGGACCGAATCGTTCGACAGAACCTGGGGCTCTGCGCAGCCACCATTCCGCTGACCGTCTGGGTTCCGCGTCGATCGGATCCTGGGATACGGCGATCTCCGGATCACCGAGTACACCAGGGTGGCGTGGGCCACCGTTAGGATCATGTAATTCGGGAATGGCGGAGCTGATGCCGGGGATTCCCTGCTCTCTGATTCTGGCAATTGCGACAATTTCCCCGCCGGCAGGCCCGGAACGTGCGCTCCTGCCCACCGGGCCAGCCCAGGCCGGCATGCTGCCCGTTCTCCCATTCGGTAACTCCTTTGCTTACGTCGCCGACGATGCGCGATCTGGTGTCCTGGAACACTGATACCGATCCCGAAGTGTTCTACGGAGGCGTGATGCACCGCCAAGGCGTACTATAGGCAACGTAAGTGCACAGTGTAGTTGTATGCGAATAAGATATCCGGAGAACCGCAGCCGACCAGTCGACACCGCGACACATATGGACGCCAACGTACCGCGAACGTCCAAGCTGATGGTGCTCTCCAAGGCATCGACAACATGGTGGATTTGTGTCGCGGTCGTGGTGCTTGCGATCGTGCTTCTTCTGATTGTTTTCGCCCAGAGCGAACTTCCGCACGCTCTGCACTAGTAGGCGGATGGCCCTTGAGCGCGTGCGGTCCCATTCATACGCCGGACGAATTGGTTGCACGGAGGCATTCGTTCGCGGCGGACAAGCCACGGCGGTGGTGGGACCAGCAACTCTTCCATCCGGGGCGATCGAACCTGGATCCGGCGCCGGACGGCAAGCGCTTCGCGGTGCTGGTTGCGCCCGAAACAGGCGAGGGGGAGAAAGGCTCGGTACACGTGACCATGCTGCTGAATTTCTTCGACGAGGTGAAGCGAAGGATTCCGTAGTTCCGCCTGACCTTCTCCGGTATCCCGCAAGCCCCAAGCCGGGGCGTCCGGTCAGGTTCTGGACAAAACACGGATTCCGGAAACTGACTTTCCTTTGGCCTTCACTCGGTGGCGCTGCGGCATCAGTAAGGCGGCGAACCGCTTATTTCTTCTGCGCTGCGCGCCGGCGTACCTCATCGAGGATGCCGGCGAAGCGAGGGTCGGAGCGCAGCGACGCGAGGTCTTTATCCTCGCCAATCGTGTCGGCATAGACGAACCCCTTGTCCACCGCCTCGCGCAGATAGCGGAAGGCCTCGTCAGTGTGGCCCGCGATGGCCGCGGCGCAAGCGAAGTTGTACCAGGCCACGTTGACCGTTGCATCCCGGTTCTCCTCGGCAACAGCGATGGCCCGATGAAAGAGATCGGAGGCTTCCCGGTATCGGCCTTCGTGCGCATAGGTGATGGCCAGTTCCTGCATCTCCGAAATGACGTTGATATTGTCTGGCCCGTACACATGCACTTCGGTGTCCACAATTTCGCGAAAAGACTTCTCGGCTTGGGCGTATTTTCCCTCTTTCAAATTGACATAGGCGAAATCGCCAAGCGCGTCGAGAGTGTAGCCGTGTTCGGGACCCAGAATGCGGCGTTCCACCGGCAGCACCTCGACCAGCAAAGCCTCCGCTTCCGGGTAGTGTTCTTCTTCGGTAAGCAACTTGGCCAGCAGACCGGTGTCCTCCAAACATTCCGGGTCGTCGGCGCCGTAGGCTCGTCGCCCGGTGGCCACCACTTCGCGCATCAGCTTTTCCGCGTCCGCATAATGGCCCTGCGATTCCAATGAATTGGAGAGCCGCTTCAGGGTGCGCAGCGTGTCTCGATTGGCGGCGCCCAGGGTGCGGCGTTGCACCTCCAGGGTTTCGCGTGCGACGCGCTCCGAGGCGATAAAATCCCCATTCGCGAAGTGGGCGTCGCTCAGGTAGCTTTGCGTGAGTAGGGTATCGGGATCGGCGGGACCAAACGCTTTCTTCTGGATCGCCAGCGTCTCCTGCAACCGCTGAATGGCCTGCGCGGTGTTGCCAGCGGAAACCATCGTCGAGCCGAGAAAGCTCATCGATGCGAGAGCCCGGCGATCGCGCGGACCGAGAGTCCGGCGTTGAATATCGATGACCCTTGCGAGCAACTCGCGGGCCCGGGAGTAGAGCCCCAACCCGTCATAACTCTGCGCCATCGCGCTGAGCAGGTCCGCTTGCACTTGCGGCTCGCCGCCGAGGCTCGACGAGATCTCCCTGGCGCTGTTGTCCAGGATCTCGCGGGCGGTGATGCTGTTGCCCCGCGTGTGCGTGGAATCGGCCACTCTGAAGATGCCCACCATGAATTGCGTGATGCGGTTGGCCCGGTCGCGCTCGCGCGAGATGCGTCTCGCGTCGATAGTCACCGCTACAACGAACGCAATCAACACGGCCAGCACGGAAGCTGCGAAGCTGAAAGCCACCACGTGGCGACGAACGAATTTGCGCATGCGGTAAGCCGCTGAGGGCGGCGCGGCTTCCACCGGTTCTCCGGCCAGATAGCGCTCCAGGTCACGAGCCAGACCGTTGACAGTTTCGTAGCGGCGTGTCCGGTCCTTATCGAGAGCCTTCATCAGGATCCAATCCAGCTCTCCGTTCAGGATCCTGGTCAGCCGTGCCGGATCGCTCTGCCGCAGGCCGGCGATTTCCACCGAAGTGGCAGAACGGCGGAGCCGTGTACTGGGCGGTGGAGTGTCTTCATCGCGAATCTGCTTCAAAATCTCGACGTAACCGGCCCGGTTTAGCCGTTCGCGATCGAGGGGCGTGCTCCCCGTGAGCAACTCATAGAGCACTGCGGCGAGCGAGTAGACGTCGCCGCGGGTATCGACGTCACTCCGGCCGGGGTCGGCCTGTTCCGGGCTCATGTAATCGAGCGTGCCCACCACGGTGCCGAAATTGGTGAGCATGGTCGCATCGGTCTCCAGCCACGCGAGCGCCTTGGCCAGGCCGAAGTCGATCACTTTCGGAACCGGCTTGCCTTCCTGTTCGGCCACGAGGATGTTCGACGGCTTGAGGTCGCGGTGGATGACACCTTTCTGGTGCGCGTGCTGGATGGCGCGGCAAACCGGGATGAACAGCGCGATGCGGTCTTTCACGGTGAGACGTTTGGAATCGCAATAGCGGGTGATGGGGATGCCATTGACCAGTTCCATCACGAAAAACGGCAGACCGGACGCGGTGGCGCCGGCATCGAAGACGCGCGCGATGTTGGCATGGTCCATCAAGGCCAGCGTTTGCCGTTCGCTTTCGAAGCGGGAGATCACCTGCCTGCTGTCCATGCCCGGCTTGATGATTTTGAGCGCCACCTCGCGGCGGATGGGATGCAGTTGAGAGGCAAGATAAACGGCCCCCATGCCGCCCTCACCGAGTTGCCGGACGATTTTGTATGGCCCGATTTCGGCGCCCGGCGCAGCCGCCGATATCTCGTTGTGGGGCCCGATTTCGACGCCCTCTCCTGCCACCGGCACCGCGAATGTATGGGTAGCGTCGCCGGAACCCTCAGCACCGGATGCCGCCGTTGGGTCGGTACTCACGGTTTCACCCTCCTTGACCGCCTGTTTCCCGGACAAAGCGCGATTTCATCAAGTATAGCCGCAAGGCTGGCTCGTTGGTTGGCCGCAGACCGTTCTGGATTTCCGAATTCGGACACTCAGAAATCGAACGGTTCTACCTGTCCGCCATGCGTTCTTTCGAAATCGCTTTCGGGGGGTCAGCACCTTCTCGCGTAACCCGCGATGGAGCTTGTGCCCTTTGCCGGCCGGCGAAGATCAGAGTTCACGACTTGCAGGGGGGAGTGGATCATCTCAAGCGGAAGCGCCCGGCTTCACCAAACGGGTCCGTACGCGGTGCTACAACGCATCAAAACTCCGACAGCTTCTTCAGTCGCCGCTGCTGGAAAACAACGCGCTTGCGGGCAATTCGAATTGGAGTCTTCAGGTGGTGGACAAAAGGCGATACGGGAAACTGGACTTGGCTTCGTCCGTTCGAACTGCCGAAACCGGGCGGCCTCCCATGAAAACTCGTCGCGAACTGCACACAAGTGCACACAAAATCCCGACCCGGTCAAAAAGCGAACACCGCAGACACACTGAAAAATTGGGGTTATGGTCGGGGCGGGGCGATTTGAACGCCCGACCCCCTGCGCCCGAGGCAGTTTTCGGCATGCCGCGGAAGGCGCCTGTTTTCAAGTGCTTAGGTTTCAAGCAGTTGGGGTGATTTGGTTGCAGTTTGTGGAGCCGTGAGGAATCTGGAGGCTCCCGCAGCTTCATTTTTATCTACACTCCGATCCTGAGCCTCTGGGACAACGACGCGGAAGAATAGGTATCATCGGAAGCATGGATACGGTGCGGATCACCGAAGCGGAACTGGCGCGCAACCTTCACGCCGTCCTCGCCAAGGTCCAGGAGGGCCTGGACGTGATTGTCGAACAGGACCATCGTCCAGTGGCAGTTATCAAATCCTCTAGATCTGCAGGCCGCAGCATTTCGGAAGTGGTCGCCGAATTGAAGGCGCGAGGTTCCACTGCGATTCTGGACGACGATTTCGCCCGCGACGTTGAAGAAGGAATCAAAGCTCAGCGCCAGCCATGGAACCCGCCCTCCTGGGAGTAGTTCTCGACTCCAGCGTTTTGATCGCCGCCGAACGGCGAAATCGGACCGCAGCCCAAGCCGTGGAAAATGTGCTCCAGACGATTGGAGAAGTTCCAATCGTCCTGAGCGCCATCAGCGTCGCGGAAATCGGCCATGGCATCTACCGCGCCAATACCCCGGAGGTGCGCGACCGCCGCCGCGCCTTCCTCGACGAACTGAAGGCCACTGTCCCGATTCACCTATTACCGAAGTGACTGCCGAGATTGCTGCTCGCCTCGGTGGGGAACAGGCTGCCAAGGGAATCAATCTTCCCTTGGCGGACCTTCTGATCGCCGCCTGTGCTCTTGAACTCTGCTATGCGGTCGGCACCAGTAATGTCCGGGATTTCGGCCGCATTCCGGGGTTGACGGTGAAGCAGTTCTGACAGCGCGGACTTACTACGTTCAGTCTTTCCTCAGCACCTATGCTCCAACTTTCGTTTTGCGCTTCTCACCTACCTGCGCACTTACGTTGGCGTACATCGCGAGCGGTGCAAAGACTGTGACGCCGCCGCAAAGAAGAGGTCCTGCCTCCGCGAGGTTGAGGGTTTCCGGCAGGGGGAACACCCACGCCCAATGCGAGCGGACGTGACTGGCGAAGCCGCCGCGATGGCCAACGATAGTCATTTCCACCTGTGAGCAAAGGTTATGGTTCCCCGACATGCACTGGCGGCAGTGCATACAGCTACCGGAATTCCAGCCGACTCCAACACGCTGGCCCACCTGGATTCGTTTGGTATTGGGGCCGACCGCTGTCACGCGGCCGACTACCTCCTGTCCAAGAACTGCCGGGTACTGTGAAATGCCCCAATCGTTATAAACACGGAGACATCGGAGTGACAAACACCGCAACTCTCGACCGCGACTTCGACTTCCTCGGGGCCGAGCGGCCCGAGATCGATGGTGTCGAGGACCATAGGTTGTTTCGGCGGTTCTGTTGCAAACGCTGTTGGACAGATTTGGTAGGGTGTATCGTGACCCGAAAACGACCGGCAATCTTCCGCGGGCGGCATTTCGAAGACGTGATTATCCTGCTGTGCGTTTGCTGGTACCTGCGCTACTCGCTCACGTATCGTGATCTCGGGGAGATCATGCTGGAGCGGAACCTGTCGGTCGACCACGTCACCATCTGGCGCTGGGTCCAACGCTATGCGCCTGTTTTGAATCTACGAATTCGACGCGAGATGCGGCGTCCGAACCGGTCCTGGCGTATGGATGAGACCTATGTGAAGGTGGCGTGCAATCCGTAAAGGGCAGATCCGTTGGGTAGCCGAGAGCGATCCTGTTGCTCAACGACAGTTCATCCACACAATTTTCGGTGTCGCTGCTTAGCTCTAATTTGACCAAACACTCGTCGCCTTGACTCCGCTCGCCCATTTTGCAACAGATCCCGGCAGCCTGGGCCAATTTCTGCAGCGCGAGGATGGAAGCGTACTCGGTGCCGTGGGATCCGGCCACGAGGGCGAGCACAGGTCCCGGTCTGGCGCCGTTGACCACGATCACGGAGATGCTCGCCGCCGTACCCACACCCGCCGGCACAGCGATACTGCCGGTGGCCTTCTGTCCGCTGGCAGCGGTCGCCGAACCAACCGTGAAATCAGCGGCCGCCGCAAGAACCGGCAGCAACGATGTGAGAATTGCTCGTAGCATGGCCGCCCATTCTAGCAGCGATAGGTCCAGGAAACCGCTGCTAAGGGATCAGAGTTCGATTCGGCCATCTGGCAACTCGAAGGGTCAGACGATTCCTCTTGCGAAATGGACCTGATTCCTTCAGCCGCGGCCAGGCACAACATCGATCTGCAACTTGGGATCAGCGGCCGGGATATAGGTTGAGGGAAAGCCTAGTTCCCGGCGAACGATGTTGGCTCCCTGTGCGATGGCGCTGCCTTTGTAGAAAGCGATCTCGCGATTGCACCCCTGACGACCGAAGCCGCAGTCACTGGACACGATCAGGCGCTCCGGCGGGATGTATTTCAGCGCCTTGCGGATTTCAGCAGCCACATCCTCCGGGCGATCGGCCTGCAACTCGCGATGGCTAACGGTACCGATGCAGACCTTCTTCCTCAGGTCGTGTTTGAACGGTTCGAACAACTCGATATCTTTCTGCTGGCGATCCTTCATCTCCAGTGTCCAGACGTCACCACGACACCGCTCCAAATAGATCTCGATCGAGTTGGCGTAGCTGGTATCCTCCATGACGCGCTGCATGTTGGGGTTCCCCCAGCAGGTGTGAATCCAGATCTCCACATCGTCAAGACCCCGCACCTCCCGGTTGAAGGCATCGATCATGAACTTCACTTCACTGTGATCCTTGCCATAGGTATTGGCCATAAAGTGAAACGTGGGTTCCTCAATCTGGATGCAACGGCAGCCGGCCGCACGTAGCGCCAGCAACTCCTTGTTCATTGCCTCCGCCATGTCCCAGATGACCTGGCGCTTGTCCTGATAGTGGGGGGTATGGATATCGAGGAAAAGGGCCATCACCTGGGAGCAGCATGTGCCGAACTTGACCGGCTTGCGAGTCTTCGCCTGGGCTATGCGCCAGATCTTGGGGTAGTCGAGCGGTCGGTGCTCGATTTTTCCCACCACGTGAGGCCAGCGCCAACCCGTGTAGATCTCGTTGAGGAGGGTACCTGGCGGGTAGTGGAGCCATGGCGCAGTTGTTTCTTCCGGCTGGAGGTAATCGCCCTCGAAGCCAGCCCATCGCTGCAAGGGGTAGTGATGCCACGCGCGCCCCGCCAAGTCCTCGTCGACATGGAGGTCGCCGTGTGTGAGCACATCAAGCCCGGCGCGTTCTTGGTCGCTGATTACCACCGCCATGGCGTCCTGAAACTTCTCACGGAATCGCACGTCGAGCATGCACGTATCGAGGGGCCTGCCCCACATGCTGACGTCGAACCATCGCGGCCGCGGGAACGATCCGGTGGTTGTGCTGGGGAGGATGAGACCGTCGGTTGCAGTGAACATGGATGCCTCCAGGGGAATGGTATCAAGGATCTGCCCGCCGGTCGCTGTCTTCTCTGGAAGTCATTAGCTTGCATCACTTTTAGCGGGCAAGTGCGATACTGTGAAAAGTTGTGAAAAGTGAAACCGAAATGCCAACGAGACTAACTCCCGAAATCGTCAGCGCCGCCATCGACGGATTTGAAACACAAAAGACACGAATAGATGCCCAGATTGGTGAGCTTCGAGCCATGCTATCCGGTGCCTCCGCGAGACCGGCCACTACGAAGACGACGGAAGCACCACCGCAGCGAAAACGGCGAAAGTTCTCGCCTGCCGCAATTCGTCGCATGAAGGAAGCCCAGCAGCGGAGATGGGCGAAGGCTCGGGGCGAAGCTGCGCCGCCAGCGCCAACCGCACCTGCACCGGCCAAGCCGAAACGAACACTGAGCAAAGCTGGCAGGGCAAACATCGTGGCCGCTTTGAAGAAACGCTGGGCGGCAAAGAAGTCGGCATTGAAGGCACATTCGCCGGCCGCAAAGAAGTCTGCGCCAGCCAAGAAGGCCGCTGTCAAAAAGGCAGCGGTTAAGGCTCCGCCCGCCAAGAAGACGTCAGCCAAGAAACCTGCTCCCGTGTCTTCGCCGGCTGTGGCACAATCTGCCGGCTAAAGCGAGGCGATGGTCGAAGTTCGACCGGCCCAGCGCTGGCTGGCAAGGCGGCCAGGAGACGGGTTCTCCTCTCCCCTGCACGCATTCAAATTTATTGAAGCGGACGCCATGTCTTTGAAGTCATTATCGGCAGGTCATGTTGTCTGCATTCGAATTGAAAACACCGAGATCGTCGATGAACGCGCGACGATCAGGGCCATAATCGCAGCGGCATTTGGACGTTCCGACGAGGCCGATCTGGTGGATAAGTTGCGCGCAGATGAACACGCGCTTATTTCGCTTGTGGCGCTACTGGATGGCGGCATCGTCGGTCATATCATGTTCAGCCGAATGTGGATTAACACGCCGTCCGGGCTCGTATCCGCGGTCGCCTTGGCACCGCTGGCTGTCCTCCCTGAACATCAACGTAAGGGCATCGGCGGCCTTCTGATCCGGCATGGGCTGGACTTGCTGCGGGGTCGAGGCGAACGAATCGTTATCGTCGTCGGAGACCCCGACTACTATCCGCGATTCGGCTTCTCACCGGATAAAGCCAAGCTGCTTGAAAGCCCATTTCCGGCGGAAGCATTCATGGCGATGGAGCTTAGCGCTGGTGCTCTTGATGAAATGCAGGGACGCGTAGTTTATCCGCAGGCCTTCGGAATCTGATCCGTATGCGCGCAATTCCGGGAGGTCCAAGGGGGACCAGAAGCGATGCGCAACAACGCCGCCAAAGCAAGGGCAGCGGCAAAGAGGAAGGCGGCGGCGTAGACCAACACGTCGCTCGCGCGATATCGGAGAATTAAAGCGTGCTTCTGAAATGGCCCGACATTCTGAATCTCGCCAAGAAGGGGAATCGCGTCCCAGACCGCAAAGTCTTCAAAATGGACGCCGAGTGGCGTCAACAACTGAGCGAGGAAGAATACCACGTTACCCGCCGGGCCGGCACCGAGCGGCCATTTAAGTTCGGAAATGTGCAGTTTGTTCGAGCCGAGGATTTAGGCCTGCCTCTGCTGCGACACGGTGCTCTTGGACGCTTCCGAGAAATTCGAGTCCGGCACCGGGTGGCCGTCGTTCACGCAGCCGGTCGCGGCAAATGTCATTGCGTATCGCTTGGACGGTCCGGCGTTCCTGAAGCGCGTGGAGACCATCTGCAACACTTGCGGTGCCCATCTCGGTCACGTCTTCCCGGATGGACCTCCGCCGAGCGGATTACTGTATGAACGCCGTTGCACTTCGAAAGATCACGGGCGAAGAATAAATCGAGACTCGCCTTTTTCAGATCCGGCCATACCTTGCGCGGACTTCAAGACTCGAAATATTTGCTCACAATTCCGTGCCGGAATTGGATCAATGACACCGATGACGCCATTTAAGGATAGAATCTCATGAGCCTCATCTACGCGACGACCCCGTAACCGAAAAGGCGCGCCCGGTCTAACTCACCGTGAGTCGACCGGTGGCGAAACAGGTACAACTCCCTGAACTACTTTCTTTTGGTTTCTGAGAGTCTCCCTGTCACACAAACAAGGGAGACGCCCAGGAGACTGAGAACCAATAGACTGGCGCTCGACGGTTCGGGTATCGGGGCCACATCCACCGCGTCCAGCACGACACCGTAACCCGAGTTGGTGTATTCGGTGAACTGGAGTGTGGTGGTAGCCGAGTCAGCCACAAAATCGGCCGAGAATAACTGATAATCCATGTTAGCGAATGTCGAGGTGTTGTGGCTCAGATCCTGTATCAGCAATGTTGCGAGACCCGTGACCGAGACGTTTCCCGTAGCCCCGTACACCCCGCGGCCCACGCCTGGATTATTGGCATACTCAAACGATAAGTCGTAAGTGGCCCCAGGTGTCGTAGCGAACGACTGCTGGATGACGCCGGCGGACCCGATGAGGCCCGACATATCCAGCGAGTAATGCCCCGCGAAAGACGGCCAGTAGGTGTTAGGGACTAAGTCAACGTTGTTCGGGTAGCCACCGCTGTTCCCAATGATGGTCCAACCATTCAACTCCGCGTTCTGGGTCGTGTCGGGTGGCCCGAAGAAAGTTGTAATTCCCCCCCCGAACATACCGTCATAGGGAAATCCAGACGTTGTGAAGTTTTCAAACCCGCCATCGACGATCAGATCCGCGCGGCTCTGGCTCGCGGCAAACAAAAGCACGACGAAGGGCAGCAGGAGACGTCTCATAAGTTCCTCCTTTGCCTCTAAATCCGCAATCTCCCGGTTTTGGCTTTTGGCATGGTGATTATAGACCAAACCACCTCCTTTTGTGGCGGCTTTTTGCGTTCTTGGGCCGAAAGGCCGGATCTGCCTCCTACTGGCCACCACCATGGGAGCGGCGCAGGGTGATCACGAGAGGTCTGCAACATAGTTTGCAAGTAGCGCTTGTCTGTTTCTTAGCGCAAAGCGAGACTTTCACCAGCCGGTCGAGCGCGCCCCGCCGCTTGGCAGCTGCATATGGTCGCGATAGACTGGAATCAATTTGCCCCGCTCCGCGCTTCCCGACATCAGCCCTATGCCGC
>Ga0335072_10003408_pt1 | contig 23973 bp, 32 predicted proteins | sample Lox_Sample_21_FD_206725 | JGI IMG/M metagenome (GOLD analysis project Ga0335072, IMG submission 206725) | Soil microbial communities from Loxahatchee National Wildlife Refuge, Florida, United States - Lox_Sample_2.1 | ecosystem: Environmental > Terrestrial > Soil > Wetlands | place: USA... | reverse complement strand
AAGCCGGGCTTGCGATTAGAATTTCATCGCAATACGTTTTTTACCCAGCTTTTTATTATATAAAACGTGTATTATACGTCTTTTTAAAATTCAATACGGTCGTATGTTTTAAATCCGGCATCCCTGACTTGCGCAGATCAAAGGTTGATATCATACTGAACACGTTCGTCTCATCCTTCAATTCCGTCCCGGCTCCGTGGGATTTCTAGTACTTTTTGCTGACTGTTTTCAAGTATCCTTCTCCTCTTCATTGTTCTCTCTTACTTGCCTCAAATATGTCTCATCCTCAGCCGCCGTTCGACATCTGGCATCACCCAAACGTACGTGCTGTTTAATTATCTTTTCACGGCTACTCAGTTTGCTATGGTTCTGCTCTATTCAAGCTACCACCATCCTATCGTCAGATGCATAGCGGATCAAAAGCTCAGAGGCTTAGATGCATACGGTGCCGTCCTGGGGCTGGTTCAGATTACGGTGCTATGGCTTGGCTCAATCTCACTGTACGAGGGTCTTATAAGTAATCGGTCTAAGTATTCCAGCTGACACTTATAATACAGGCTTACGCTATTCCTGTTCTTTCCCAACGAAAAACCCACTGGTCGGGGACTGAATACAGCACATTCGAATACCAACATCACACCCTCAGCAGATCGCCATCGCTACCCGAGGACAATGTTGTTCCTTTGCATTGTCCACTTATGCGTCTGGGTGCTCCCAATAATCGGCATCTCTGTGCCACGGCCACGCGGAGAAATGACCGTCTGGCCTAACACCCTATTCATCGGTTTCTGCGACTACATTCTAATCCCCGCGTGCATCGCGCTGGTCATATCTGAGTTCCCTCTGCAGATCAAAGCGATCTTGTCTTCAAGGCTTACCATCGATGAGTCCTCACTCAGCCTTGCAACCTTGGCAATGCAAATGATAGCATTCGTCTTGCTTGGCCTCAGCTGGAAGATCCGGCTCGGTCGGCCAGGCGATCCGTTCAACGTCACCCCGCCGGACATCACGGATCCGTGGGCTTTGTATCGCCTGGGAGCGTGGCAGTATGTGAACAATATCATCTTTGGGATTGGGCAGGGAGTCTTACTCGTGGTATCTCTTTGGGTTATGAGTCAGAAATGGACCTTGAAAGAACGCGACCAACGGGCTGCTGATGAGAGGACGTCTCTCCTTCGAGCAGCCTGAGCTTGGCTTGATTAGCTTGGTTTGATATATCTCGCGAAGGGACGAAGAGGGTATTAGGTAGCACTTGAAATACTCTGGATTTTAGCCATGAAGACTTCTGTGCATTTCTTTAGCCCGAAAGCCCCACAAACGTGAATCCGATCTCGGCAATTCCGTAAGCCAGCTATGCTAAGTGACGTATCAAACCCCGTCTCACCTTAGGACAAATGCCCGATCGAGTACTAGCATTGTGTTGTAAACTTATAGCATCAGCAAATTCCTAGCAGAGATGGCACGAGAGGAGCAGTGGCACGAGAGGAGTAGAGGCACGAGAGGAGCAGAGGCATAAGAGGAGCAGTGGCAGAGAGCAGCGATGGCACGAGAGGAGCAGAGGCATGAGAGGAGCAGAGGCATGAGAGGAGCAGAGGCATGAGAGGAGCAGAGGCATGAGAGGAGCAGAGGCATGAGAGGAGCAGAGGCACGAGAGCAGCGATGACACGAGAGCAGAGTGGTTCATCTGGAGTTTTGCTCCTGGGAACGCTGAGGGGGGGAGGGGGGATTTCAGCTGCGGTGTAGCTTCACGTGCAAGTCGTACTTGTGTACCGTGGCGGCGTAACTGAGGTAGGCGGACCCATTCTCAAACTCTTGTTCATTGTATATCTCGCGCGCACGCGGTACTCTTTCTAGCTTAGCTCTAATATGGTCAAAATCCGAGCTCACCCTCAGCAGACTTCTTCAGGATAGCAGTGCTGGATAAACCTCCAGAGAGCTTCTTCAAATATAACTGACCACCTTCTTCGCCAAAAGTCTTCACATTTCAATGAGTCTGGGTCATGCGGAGTGTGCGATACCGTGCACTAGTCGGACTCGTTATAGACTTTCTGACAAAATCTGGCAGAACATTGTCAGCCTCCGCTCACGAAGAAAGACGAAGGCAATGTATGGAAGGATAGACGTACTTGGTCCAACGTGTCCAAACTCGTGCGATCAGCTGCTTGGCACTGTCTTCATAGTTAGGCGCCGCCAGCTGAGAGGATTGACCAAGTCGGCTGATCATCTCCTTGAACCGTTTATCTTGCGGTTTCGTCTGGCCCCGCCTTATGACTGGAGCGCAGGATTGCCATGGCTGGGCGTTCAAGATTGAGTCGAATGGTCCTCTGGTGGAAGTCCAGGAAGGCGATGAGGGAGAGGCCATTTTGTCCTCGAGGATGGTTGCGTCTTTATAAGTCTGGTTCCATGAGGTCGTCCCTGGACACTGAGACCAACAGAGAGAGAGAGGGGGGGGGGAAGGGCATCAGAATCCCAAACTGGCTCCCTGGACAAAGTTCAAAGTTGGCCCAAATTTGGGTACTCTCGAGAGGGAATGTTGGTGACGTCTTCGCTGATAGATGCCGTCCCCGGGGCAGTACATCTCCTGTACTGCCCCACGCTTGAACTGTGGAGTTGGAACATCGCCTGCGTCCGTAGAGTGAAGCTTCGCCCCCCCATACGGTCCGGCCGCTGTAGAAGAGCCTATTCTTCGGCGAATCAATGGAATAGAGGCTTCGCGTGGCTCAAGCCTAATCAAGATAGCTCGAATCCCCGCTCCACCAGGTATCGTCATAGCCACGTTTAGAGTCCTGAGATATGCAGTCTCTGCTCTGTGTTGCGCCGTGGCAGGGGGAAGCTCGCTGAACCCCGACCTCAAATCTGCCGAGGCGAAGGGTACCAAGATACCTGGGTCATCTTTCCCAGGATGCTGTTAGTCTGGCGAATCTCAAAACCTTCCTTCGAAAAGCACCCAACGGTGTTGTCGTGGCTGAGCTGGGTCTCTTGCTGCTCATTGTTCCCACAAAGGAGCCGTTGGAGTCGAAGAATCGGCAGTTATAAGTGGGGCCTCCTCAGAGTCTGTGTGCTCGGACACAAACGATCAAGACATCTATGATACTTCAGATTATATCTGCAGACGTTCAGTTGGTTAGGCTATATAATGGCTCTAGGTCAACGTTGTATTCACCTGTGAAATTGCTGTTAATGTACGCAATGAAGTAGAACTCGACTCACACATCAATCAGCAACTCACTCCTCAATCGCCCTCTCCACCTACTTAGCGTCTGTCATCAGGCCCGCCGTTCTTGGCCGAGATCCCAGCTTCCTTCCTTCGCGCTACTTACTACGTGGGCTTCAATGAACTCGATCGCGCTGAGTATCGATTTTGGTTTGCTAAGGGAGCCCCAGAAAGCACATAGGTCGCCGAGTTTGACTAGCAAGCCATCCATGCCCGTCTTGAGCTTTGCTGCCCGCTGGAAGGTCCCACAATCAGCCAGCCACATTTTTTCAGCAAAGAGTATGGGTGAATTACATAACAGATGTCCTGTTGCCCCTCACAGTAAATCTTGCTTCTATCGCCAACTGCTACAGTGAGGAGTTCACAACGATCTACGTTTGAGCCATACGACTACCGCAACCATGGGTGTTAGAGCAATGTTTCCGCCTTCGTCGGTGAAGCCACTATCCCAGTATGCCCCTGGCGCAAATATTGGCCCTCGCAAGACAGGATTTGGTCCTTTAAAGGGTGACGAAATAGCCGTATGCTCCACCCGTCTCTTCCACTTCCTTCAAAAGTCGCTCGTTGTGTTCACAACACAATAGCTGACCATTGCCCGAACCAGCTTCTTCGTGAGAACTTTACCATTTCGACTTGGATTCTCCTCGGCTGCATCGTCCAAGCCCTTCTTAGCTTGCTCTTGCCTCGTCTCTTCGCCACTCTCCCTGCGGTGCTGCTCCTCGCTTGGGGCATCCTTGATGCCCTCCTTGTGTATGCCGGTCTCAAGAAAAATACTTACATGCAGGATGTGATCGTGGGCAAATTCTCTGTTGCTTATCCAGCTGATGGAGAGAGCAGTGATATCCAAGGCCAACCTGGAGAGAATGGACCTGGTGCGGTCATGATCCTCGGAACCAGGAGTAATTCTCCCTTAGGAATGTTCGCGCCAGGTAAATGTTTGCCCCTTGCATGCTAAGCTACTTAGGCAGTGGTTTTGCTAACCGTCGAGCGTTCTAGGCTTTAAGGAGGTTGGGGATCGCTTCGCGGAGATGGTTGCAACACTGGAAGATCAGAAGGAAACGAATGGCTGTGAGTAGAAAAATTTTGGTAAATTTGTCCGCGAGCTGACACCGTTTCACATTAGTCATGGGTATGTCCACTTGGATAGGTACCGGTGACAGAGCAGGGAGTAATGAATACGCCGCGCGGTGTTATTGGAGGTCCATCGATGATATCCACGAATGGGCACTATCACCCCTTCATCGTGATGCTTGGAAATGGTGGAATGAGTCACTCTCCAAACATCCCCACTTGGGAATTATGCATGAAGTCTTTGAGATACCCAAACGCAATGGCTGGGAAGGAATCTACATTGATTACCACCCTACCGGCCTTGCGGCTACCACTAAGCCGTGTAGCAATGGCGAGAAAGCTGACGGTCCAAAGAGATGGATCAATCCAATCGTCGATGCTAGACAAGGTGTGTATAGGTCCTACGGGGGACGTATGGCGAGGGGGGACCCGAATGGATCTAGCAACGAAAAGATTGTTATGGACCCGTACGACACCATCCATGATAATGACAAAGCGTGGAAGGGTCAGATAGGCTGACCTAGATGGGGGCACGGAGTAACACTGGAGAAGGCCATGATTGCTGCGATCTGGGAAGTCTAGGTTTTGAAAACTCTTCCATTTCGGCTCATGTATTGAGTTGGGGGCCTGTGAGACGTTTGAAGTCATTCATGCCGCAATACCTGAGAGCTCGATAAACGTTAATGAAGAGCATGAAGATGCTGGATAAGGCTTGTTGAAAAAGGCCAGTGGCCTGCCGCAACAATGATTACTTGGCAACTTTGATCTCTTGGCAAATTTGCATTTGGGCGTTGGATGCATGATATTGCTTGGTTTTCTCTAGCAATCCCGTAACGTTCTTCCCAAACACAAACAGCTTCATTCGGCTCCGGAAATTGAATTCTGGTTCCAGCATGCGGTGCCCCATACGTACAGCTCGAAACACAGTCACGACACAGGTGTCACGATTGATACAGCATGGCCATCCAGTCTCCTCCCAGTGACGAGAGAGTATCCTCGCTCATCGACCGTCACATTGCCAGCAGCAATGACGACGCAGACCCAGAATCCCTATTTGCAGAGCTTGAGGCAGAAGATGACACTGCCTTTCGCGCTGCCCGCGCCCAACAATTGGCTTCGGAGCTGTCGAAGCTGAGACCAAACAATTCAACGGCCCCAAGCGCGGCGGAAGCATATATCACTCTACGGTCCGATGAAGAAGTGTTGCGGTTCACCACAGACACGAAGAAGTGCTTGCTACATTTCTTGCATCCAGGGTTCGCGAGATGCGCTGTTATGGATTCACATCTACAAAAACTGGCGGAGAGGCATAGCCAGTACAACGATGGCGAAGTAAAAATCGGGAGAGTGAATGTCAAGGATGCAAACTTCGTCGTGGAGAAATTAGGAGTGAGGGTCTTACCCTGCGTGATAGGCTTTGTTGGCGGAGTAGCCAAAGGCAGGCTTGTTGGGTTTGAGGGTGTTGCTTTTGGTGGCAGAGAGAATGGGATAGACGTCACTAAGGCGATTGAACAGACGGCAATTGGGTGGACTGTTTTCGATCGCCGATTATTTGTGGATGCGGAGGGCGGTGAAGGAAGCGAAGGCGAGGAGGAAGAAGAGATTCGAAAGGAAAAGGGCAGGAGAGGAATACAGGCGAGAAAGCAGGGTGTTGGGGACGATGATGACGACGATTGGGATTGAAGAAAAGTCACAGCCGGCTATACATACTATTTGAACATGTGGGACTCAGAGGGATTCTAGAACAGTCTCAGATTGCAAGGTCTCTATCTCTATCGGATGAGGGAGTTCAGCCCCCTCCTGCGCATTCCAACCGGTGAAGGCACCAATGCAGTGCAGATGAGGAGAATGCGGCGGCGTTACCGAGACAGGCCCAGAAATGACCATAAGAGTTACGCCAGGAAGCCGCCGAGGAAGCTTCGCAAGAGGCCCTTGTCCCACGGCACCTCGATATAAGGACTGGGGCATTCCCTGACAATTGCCCTTGGAAGGATAACTCCTGTTTAGGAGAGCTCCTCGGCGAATTGATGTTGGAAGAAAGGCCATCAATATCTCCAGCGACCTAAACGTTTACGCGGCCTTGGTCGTACCCGTGACCGGGGGCGTCACCAGAGCCGGATGAGATGTGGACAGAACGTTACGATTGAAGCTAAAATAGAAGACGAATTTCAGAGCCCATGCTACTGCCTCTATGGTATGAAATTAGATCGCTCTAGTGACATCGACGAAGGAACCCGACATAGATCTATTTCCAGTCGCTCCACACGGTTTCGCCCTCTTTGACATCTGCATGTCAGTGGCTATGACGTGACCTTGGCAACTCTCACCAGCTTTATTCGGTGCCTGCTGCATCTTTCAAATCACTCAGCCCTTACCTCATCGACGACAGCAAGCACCTAGTCATCATGGGATTCCATGGACCAATCTGCAAAGACGCTGCCTATCACGCCGCTTGGCACACCGTCCCACCCTCGCGCGCTCTCTCCCACCACAAAATCCCCCATGTTCTCTGGGGTGACTTCTTATGGGCCGCAGCCTTCCGAGTCCCTACCTCATGTCTCCATACCGTATACTTTGAAGTGCTGAACGACCGTGTTAATGCAGCGACGGAGACCATCTCCGCTAACCTCCCTACTATCAGCGCTTGCCAACGACTCAGTTAGTACTTCCAAACTCTGGCTGTCCCATCGACTTTCCAGATATCCCAATACTGAAGTGTCCGCCATTCCGCATTGGTATTATCCCTGAGAACCTGGTCGCGTTCGATCCGACCGACACGGCGCGTACTACCACGATAGAGTGCGACCACAGCTCTGTCCTACAGCCCATATGAGCAGGCCATTGGTATTCTTGACCAAACTTCTGATGTTCTGCCTTCCCAGCTAATCAGAAGCAAGGTAACATTCCTGTCTAATGATTGTGAGATTATATTCCAAGAAAATAGAGGTACCTTGGTCAGCAATCGCCGGGATGTATCAGGGTACACAAACTGACAGCGTATCGCGGTGGTACACAAACTTATTAGCGGTAAGGGCACACAGTAGGGCTTCGGCACCGTTTGCCTAGTTATTTGTTAGCAAAACTATGCAACCTAGGTGCCCCGATTTACTTGTAATCTGGGGGGGTGGGGGGTTAGAGGGGTTGCGTACGGCGAAGAGGCCTACGTGGGCTGAGGCTTGGGAAGATTTGAGAAACTGCTATATGAAGATGGCACCTAGTCCGCCGTTTGCGCCTGTTATGAGGACTATGCCCATCGAATTGGCCATTGTGGACGTTGTGCGGTCTACAGCTTGTAAATGGATGAAATCATTGGGGTTGATATTTTCGAGCAATGGAGGCTTGATTTCTAAGTCTTGGAGAAGCATTTCTTATACCATACTGAAAGCTCGAGATCCTATCTAAATGCAGATGGCCGGGGAAGGGAAAGGACAACCCACCGGATCGACCAGACTCAATCACCGCATAACGACACTGGGGTATGCCTGAAAAAGCCCATTTAACCCGTCCGCCGCCGGGCGAGGAGCCAGGCTTGCAAGCAGCAGGACATTAGTGGAAGGTCATGCACAACGGGACATCGTTAAAATGCTCTCCTCACGTCAGCCCGTCTTCGATCGAGATATTGCGTCATAGTAGGGAACTTAGTCATCGAGATGTCTGGCAAAGGCACGAAGTTGCGGGCGAACTCGGATTTAACACGTGTCGGGTTGGCCGGGTTGAGGCCAAAAGACTTGGCAACCTTCTTCCAGAAGCAGGGCCCCCTAGAAAAGCGACGCATCTTTCGAAGATGACGAAGATGACATGATCCATCTTTTCTTGAGGATCATAACTGATACTACTTTATTTACACCACTCAATACACTTCGTTAATTGAATTCCTTCGCTACACTCTTTACCCGCTTGCCGTGTGTCGCCGAGCCAGATCATCTCCTTTCATTTTCTTTGACATCATGAGCTCCACCGCTAGGCTTGTCAGCAACACTGCTGCTAGGCGCGCAGTCTTCGTTGGTATGAGGATGTAGCTTTCCGCGCTGTATCAATAACTGACAAGAAAGTCCAGGCCGAAGAAGATTTCCAGGTACTTTCACCACATCTACACTTACACGCCATTCCCTCCGCGAAAACACAAATTTCCCCTTCCAGACACAGGCACTAGCCATTCTTCTCCCTCGAAGAGGACTCGCTACAGAGACATCAACGCATGGCGGTGATGTGGGAGGTCCGCCACCGGGCTTTAACATCAATGAGGCAAAGAAGCCCCTTCCGAAACAGCAAGCAGAGAAACCAGCGCAATCAACCTCACCCTCAATCTTGAAGGAAGCGGATGAGCAATTGGGAATTCACAAGTCCGGGCCAACCGCCATTGACAAGACCGCAGCCCGAGAGAATGCGAGCCTGACGGAGCTGGGAGCTGAGAAGACAGATGAGGAAAAGGCCGTGGCAAAGAAAGAAGCGTCGAAAAGTCTCACCATCGGCCAGAAGGTCAAGAAAGAACTGCAACACTACTGGGATGGGACAAAGCTACTTGGCACAGAAGTCAAGATTTCGTTTAAACTTGCTCTAAAAATGGCTGCCGGGTACGACTTGAGTCGGAGAGAAAATAGACAGGTATACCAATTGATGAACCGCTTGTATTTCGGTCAATGCTAATATCGTTTCCCAGCTCCAACGCACCGTCCAAGATCTCGGACGCCTCGTTCCATTCTCCGTTTTCGTCATAGTACCGTTCGCAGAGTTCCTCCTGCCGGTGGCACTGAAGCTTTTCCCTAACCTGCTGCCCTCGACCTATGAAGGCCAGAAATCGAAGGAGAATAAGGCTGCTCACCTCCGAAATACCCGGAAGCAAGTCTCTTCCTTCCTCCGCAACACACTCCGAGAGAGCGGGCTACCCATCTCGGCCGTCGACACGAAAAAGGAAGAGTTTACTGAATTCTTCAGGAAGGTAAGAGCGACGGGAGACTCACCTACCAAAGAAGACGTCATCAAAGTCTGCAAAGTCTTCAAGGACGATCTCACACTCGACAACTTGTCACGACCACAACTAGTTGCAATGTGCAAATACATGAACCTGCATACTTTTGGCACAGATGCCATGCTTCGATACCAGATCCGCCATCGTATGCGCCAGATCAAACGCGACGACAAAGCAATCTCCTTCGAAGGCGTAGATTCCCTCTCCGTTCCTGAACTCCAGATGGCCAGCGCAAGCCGTGGTTTACGCACCCAGGGCATGTCGCCCGCCAAGCTGCGTGAAGACCTCCAGATGTGGCTTGACCTGCGTCTCAAATACAATATTCCCTCGACCCTCCTCGTCCTTAGCAATGCATACATGTACAATTCGGGGCAAGACGCCGAAATCGATACGCAGATCGACGCCCTGCGGGCAGTACTGAGTTCAATTCCAGAAGAGCTATTCCACGAGATCGAGCTCGAAGTCCATAATGCAGAGGGTGCGGCCACAAATAAGCAGAGGCTCGAGGTGCTAAAGGAGCAGCAGGAGTTGATTGAGGAGGAGAACCAGCAGACCAAAGAGGTTGGAAAGGAGAGCGTCCTGGATACTGAGGATATTGACGAGAAGCCCAAGGTGAAGGCGCAGAGCAAGGACGACCTCGCGACAAAGGAGACGAGGGAGGCGGAGGCTGATGGAGAAGGTTCTAGGAAGGAAGAGCCACAGAAGGAGAAAGAGGCCAAAAAGGAATAGCTATGGATTGGTTTGGTGTCCTATGTAAAAGAAAGCATGGGGTTGTGGCGTTGGACTGGCCGGAAAGCCGAGGGTTGGCATTTCTCGACTCCGAGCAAGGGATTGGGCGACAGTGGGCTGTATAGATTGGATAGAAAAGGGTTGCAGTACGTACACAGCACGGAAGAATGCATGGATTGGTACGTTGCATGGGCTGGCGTCCTAATGCAAATTGCGACTACGTATGTCTATCACTCAAATCAAGTCGCTTAACACACTCTATGCATATGCAATAATCAAGGTGCTCATTTGTGATCTTCGTTTTCCGACATATGGGGCATCAGCAAGCTCATTACGTACATCGGTCCGTCTCATACCCTGAACTGTACATTGCACCGTATACTTCATGCTTCATCATCAGCTGCTACCTGCGAAGTGGTTAGACTCTAGCAGAGTGGACTAATGCCTCTACACTCACTCCGCCTGCAGCGCCTTGGAGCCCGAGTCTCACATTTGCCACTGTTCGAGCGCTGGTGCACCAAATACCTAATTGGGTATGAGTCTCTCTTTTCATCTCTGGTTGATCTGGCAAATGTCGTGCAGTGCGAGCGACTTGACAGCCTCAGACTTTCAACAGCAGGTGGAACGACAAACTCATTGATATTTTCTCAGCTGTGTTTTTAAGTGTCAGTATTGAGCCAATTTGAGACGAAACGGCGAAATCAAAACTCACATCAAGCGTCAGAGCCTTACTGCTGTTTGCACCCTGATCCCTGTAAATCCCAACCAACGCCTCGCTATTTTGGAACAGGCCGGTCTTCAAACTGATGACAATGAACTGCATTCCCGGACCAGCATGCTCGCGAATGTATCCGGCAATCTTCGACACGTTGGCGTTATCGAGCGCTGCGTCAACCTCGTCCAGTACAAAGAACGGACTCGGCTGATAACTGTGTATCGCGAAGAGTAATGCTAGCGCAGCCATAGTTTTCTCGCCACCGGAGAGGTGCTCCATGTCTCGGAATCGCTTCAGTGGCGGCATGGCGTGATACTTGATGCCATCGAGGTACGGCTCGTCTGAGTCCTCGATATCAAGGTACGCTTGTCCACCTAGAGGATAGTTCGTTGTACGCGTGAGGTCGCGGTAGATTGGGCCGATCTGATCAGAGATGTGTGAAAAGGCCTTATTGAAGAGATCGGATCGCTTCTGCATGACGGCTTCGAAAGCATCTTTGCTTGAGCGGTAGTGCTTGCGTGCGTCCTCGAATTCCTTTTCAGTGGCGCGAAGCTTGGCCTCGACGGTATCGAGCCGGTCCATAGCGCGCATGTTAGGGGCCATCTTATCCAGCTCCGCGTTGAGCGATCTGATCTTGCCTTGAAGGTCATTGTCGACCGCTTCGCTTTCGTCCTCTTTAAGGTCGTCATCGAGATTATCATAGTCTGGTTCGATGCCATAATCATCCGTGACTGGCGCACGAACTTCCGAAGCTGTGGGATCCTCTTCGTCAGCGTCCATTGCGTCTTGATCAACCCCTTGGACAAGTTCGCCCATTGGGAGGCGGTCGAGGGGGGCTGATCCAGCAGCCAAGGGTATGGCGATGTCATCCAACTTGCAGCGACGGAGAAGAGTATAGCGGTCAGACGAATTGCGCTGAATTTCGCTTTCAAGGGCGCTTATAGCTTTGGAAGACATCTCAACATTCTTGCTTCGCTTCAAGACTTCTTTCCGCTGTTCGGCTAGCCGATCGCCAGATTTTTGATGTAACTCCTTTTGCTCTTCTAAAGCCTCTCCAAGCTGGTCGAGCTCAGCATTGAGAACGTCAAGCTGCGCCTGTATCTCTTCTCGTTGCTCATTCAGCTCCTCAACGAGGGTGCGATCTCGTTGCTCTTGACGCTGTAGAGACTTGATCCGGTCTTCTGTGGCTTCCAACCTCTGCTTCTCGAAGCTAAGTTGGTTCTCGATCCTGCTTTTCTGGGTCGTGAACTCAAGTTTCTTCTGCACCGCTTCCTGTTGCATAGACCCTTGGCGAGCTTCGTAATCTCGAATATCGTCAAAGCCGAGGCGTTGGCAGAAGGTTGCAAAGACCTCGTCCTCCACACTGCTAACTGCGTCCTGGGACTGTTGAATGCTCTCATCTAGCTCACCCAGCTTTCTGCTTTCAGCACGATATTTTGGCTGGACTTCTTTCAACTGGTTCTTGACGTGATCGACCTCTTTCTTCTTGCTCGCCAAATTCCGATTGAGACCATCAAGTTCCTCTTGGGCGTACTTGTAACGATGCTCGAGGCGCGATAATTCATCTTGCAACGTCTCTTCTTCCGCACTGCGACTTCGAGGATTGGGCAATGCCTCGATATCAGCCCTCAGCTTGTCTTTAAGTTTGTGAAACTTCTCCACCTCCACATCTTCCCATCGTCGTGCGCTTTGCTCTTTCCCTCGACCGCCAGTCATCAGACCACCTTTGGAGATAACGGTTCCTTCTAGCGTGACAGCTTTGGCATCGACATTGCGCTCATAGCAAAGGTACTTCGCAATGGCCAAGTCATCGCATATGATGGAGTTGCCACAGGCGTATGATATAGCGCGAGCCACCGAATGGTCATAGTCGACAGTCTCAATAGCTGGACGCATGCCACGATGCATACCTTTCAGATTCGAATTTACCGCTTTGACTTGTAGGGTATCCAACGGAAGGAAGATTCCAGTACCAGACCTCTGATCTTTCAGATGCTGAATGCAAGCCGTGGCTGTCTTCTCAGTATCGACGACAACGGCATCGAAATTACGTCCCAGCACAGTGCTCACAGCCTCGGCATACTTCTTCTGTTTGGGCTTACAAAGGTCACTCACACGACCCTTGACACCTGGGAAGATGCGCTTAAGACTTGAGACCATTTCCCTAGTCCTCGCTTCTCTCTCTGTCTCTTTCCTGCCATCATCTGCGTCGAGTAGTTTCCTAAGGACTTCCTGCAGCTTCTCATCGAGCTCAGTCCTCATCTGGGCCACTCGGAGTCGTTCCGAGGTTAACGCATTCAATTCCTTCTTTTTAGCTTCAATCTCCTGAGAAGTCTGCTTGACAATTTCACTCGTCGCAATCTTTCGGTCCGTGATAGAGTTTAGGTCGGTTTCCAGGGACTTCAGCTGCCATTCTGCGCTTTCAACTTTGCTCTTGAGACTGCTGACAGTACCTTCATCAGCTGCACGCTGCCGCTTGAGATTGTCAACTCGGATTTGATCAGCGGATGAGCGCTTGTTGACCTCTTCTTTGAGCTTGTTATACTGTTGTAAGTCTGCATTACTCAACTGACCGCCCTGTTTGCCAGCGTTCCGATCCCATTCGGCTTGCCATTGTGATTGCGCCTTCCCCACGGCCCTCAGATCCTTCTCGAGGTTCCTTACATTGGCAGCTTGCACGTCGCGCTCTTTTGTAATCTCTGCGATACGTTTGGCATACTTGGACAACTTATTGGTGGAGATCTCGATCTTCTCATCGATCGGCACTAATGAGTTTGTCCTTTCTTCGATTGCTTTCTCCTTTTGCTTGATCGCCTTTTCCGCTTTGCTAACATCTCTACCGACGAGGCTGTGGTCCTTTTTCGCCTCTTCAAGGTTTCGTTCGAACTTTGCCACCCCTCGTTGGAATTCTTTGAGCTCATTCTGATGCTTTTGGATTTCTGCCTTGGACTCATCGATCAGGCGTTGGAAATGATATAGCTTCCACAGAATGTGTGTGACGATGGCTTGATCCCTCTCGTCGGCCTTCTTCGCATAACTCTCGGCTTCGCGCTTCTGTTCCTGGTATTGTTTTATTTCCGAGTTGATGCCTCGTCGGCGATTGAGCTGAAAGGTTTGCTGCTCTGCGGCTGCTTCTGATTCTGCCTTGAGCTTTTCATATTCAGCTTTGTACTCCAGACTGCCTGAGATCTGTTCGATGAGTTTGGTCAAGTCTTTCGGGGACTGCGAGGCGATTGCTTCCACGTCGCCTTGAAAGACAAGGAAGTTCCTTGCTTTAATCAGAATGTTTTCGGCCTCAAGGGATTCGTTATACCCTTGAGCAGTGACGATGCGCTCGTTGATTCGGTATTCACTAACGCCCTGGTTGGTGATGGTACGTTTCCACTGCTGCTCCTCACCGGCGTCATCTTCGTAGACAGCCATCACCCAAGCGGATTTCGGATCATTGCGCTCTCGTCCTTCGTCTTGAGTTCCATCAAAATCCCCGTCCGCATTGGCGTTGGCATGCCCATTGACTCCAATTACGCCCTCGCTGTTGATAGTGGACTTTCGCAGGACCCTACCACGATATACCAAGTCGCGAAGATGGGTTGAGCGGAGGTGGGAGGACTTGATTCCGAGAACGAACGAAATGGCGTCCATTCTAGGCCAAAGTCAGTTCCGATATCACGAAAAGGATGTGCTAACAACTGACGCATTGCTCTTGCCGGAGCCATTAGGCCCAATGATCGATGTGAAATAGGCATCGCCAAAGAGGAGAACATGGTGGCCTTTGTAGGACTTGAAGTCTGTTTATCTGTCAGACGGGCATTATTTAAACTGGAACAATGGCGTACTGTAGAGCTCGAGGCGTATCAGTTTACCCATGATAATAGCGGGGCGCTCCTTGCGCAAGCGAGTCCTTACCCTTGCCCGATGAAGGGCAATAGACAGGTGGCTTAACAAAGAGAGCTGCTAGAGAAGACGATGTTGATATTACCGCCGCTTCTTCATTGCATTTTTGTCGTCGCGATGTCGAAGTGCGCACGTGCGAATTGAAGTCTGAAGTAATGAGTTTCTTGTGCGCGTCGCGCGTTAAAGTCCCAAAATCGCAATACAGCGCCAAGGCCGCGCAATCTTCTAGTGGCTTGGCTTATGTCGCAGCCACGCTCTTATCGATGTGGCCAGTCAACTCGCTGCAAACATGCACGCTTTAGCCCAAAGGCAACCAACAACCTCTCAGGCCTCGCACACCAACTTATTAACATCTCGCGAATGCATCAAGAAGCACCCCACGCGCCCTGCTCCAGATTGATAAGCCCCAACTAGTGGGGTCACGCTTAGGCCTGTCACCTGCGCTGAGAACGGGTATGTGCACGCTGAATCATATCCGCATGGCACTTGATATTTCGCGTTCCTTGTGTCGTTCTTCTCGTCCTTCTTGTTCTCTCATCTTTGAACTTCTGAGTGCTCTCTGACTGGGCCTTCGCCATGGTAGTCAACGTTTTGCACCGTCTAGGAACGAGATCCAGTTCGTTCCGGGGGAAAGAGCCAGACTTATACTTCTTCCAGCAACAAGTCCTCGCAAACCACGCCCGCCACATGTCGGAGCCAGTCAATATCCGCAGGTCTGCGTCGGAAAACGCAATCCATGATGATGCGACCGCCGTCGACATGACGAGGACTACCACAGATGGTGGCAGCAGCGACGATACACATCATCGAGAGTCTCTAACGCCATCATCATCGCATCCAGGAAGTCCCAACCTTCGCCCAAACCCCCTCTCATCTCGGAACTCATCCTTCATCAACAGCGGCTCGTTCCAAGAGGACTGGGAAGCCTTTCCGCCCTTGGATAAGCTCACCTTTTTTGATATATTCGAGAACATAGCACTCCCGTCGCAGCTGGAGAAGTGGCAAGCCACGCTCTCAGCACAGAAAGAAAAGGTCCGGAAACAGCAAGAGCGACTGAGATCTACTGGTGCTAGCGCTAAGGATAGAGCGGTGTCGGAATGGCGCAAGAGAGTACCAACGGCGGACGAACAATTCGACAAGTACCGGAAGCGCATGAAGAAGTCAGTTGATGCACTGAGCAAGAGATGGAGTGACACAGCTACAGTAACAGCAAGGGAAAAGCTGTCCTTCATATCCTCAGTCCTCAACATTTTTATCAGTGGCTATCTCATCGGTGCCTGGCCCTCCGGCTTCTACTACTGGTATACATTGCAAGTCGCTTACTTCATGCCAATCCGCTACTTTAGGTATCACAGGAAGGGCTACCACTACTTTCTCTTCGACCTATGCTATTTTGTCAACATGCTCACCATGCTCAGCGTCTGGGCTTTCCCACGCTCCAAGCGACTTTTCATCAGCACCTATTGCCTCGCCTATGGGAACAATGCTGTTGCCATTGCTATGTGGCGCAATAGCATGGTATTCCACTCTCTCGATAAGGTCACCTCGCTCTTCATTCATATCATGCCACCAGTGGCCTTGCATTGTATCGTCCATCTCACACCTGCCGAAATGTTACGCAGCCGCTTCCCTGCGGTCTATGATATCAAATTCAGCGACCTTGGATCGCGTCAACACTACTCCCTCTTCGCCATGATAACGTGGGCGACAATCCCCTATGCTGTTTGGCAGCTGTCATACCATTTCTTCATCACCGTTCGCCGGCGTGAGAAGATCGCCGCCGGTCGCCCCACGTCTTTCACCTGGCTCCGCAAGTCCTATGCCAAGACCGCCATCGGCCGCTTCGTCCTTTCACTCCCAGAACCTCTTCAGGAACCTGCTTTCATGCTCATACAGTATATTTACGCCTTACTCACCATGACTCCTTGCCCACTCTGGTTCTGGTCTCGCTGGTCGAGTGCCGCGTTCTTGTTCGGTGCATTCACCTGGAGTATCTGGAATGGGGCGAACTACTATATGGATGTGTTTGGAAAGAAATTCCAGAATGAGCTAGAGCAGATGAAGAAGGATGTTGCGAAGTGGCAGAATAGTCCAAATGGTGGGTCAGTTGCCAGTCCGCCACTGGTACCGGAGCCAGAGGCTGTCGGGCCACAAATTCAAAGAGGGTTTGAGAGTATTCCACTCTTGCAAGAGGAAAGTACAGAAAGTAGGAGTACTGCTGTTGAAGAAGGAACTGGTGGAGCCGGCGAGCTTACAGAGAGGAAGTGAGGACAAGATAGTAAGGAAACTGGATCAAGGTTGTACTCTGGCTAGGAATGGGTTGCCTCGCTTCATCAAGAATTTTTGCTTTGGTCTTATTCTGTCGCTTTGTGTTTTGTGATGGCGAGGCGTTGGGAGGACGGGGGCATGAATCCACCAGATTGCATTGCAGAGCTTTCGCCACGTGCTGCTTTATCCTTATTTCACGTTTGGTGCAGCAAAGATACCCGTGGCTTACTTCAGGGTGGCAGGCATTCTACTGTTTTTGGTGGAGCGGATATCCTATTAATCACCGTTCACGCCACGGAATGAGGAGCAGGGTTGTTTCATTAGATGGCTTTTGTTGTGGGTGGATATCTATATCTATGTCTACCCATCTCCAGTCGTCACCTGGTTTGCATCAAACGTCACCCCCTCTGGCTGTTTTGAAAGGATATCATAATGGGTGTCGTCGAAGTTCATAACGCCCTTCTCATGCGCTATTTATCCAGAGAGAGAGAGAGAGAGAGAGGCATAAGAGACAATAAAAGGCAGGGAATGGTAGCCCAGCTATGACGTCTTCAACAATATTCGCAGTACGTCAACATACTGGTGAGCGCGACCACGTTCATAGCTTTCGGCAGACGCCCGTACTTTTTCGTCATCATTGCCGTCATCATTATCATCTTTCGTCAGCGTCCTGGTTCTCGTTCTTCTTATCATTATCTTCCTCGTGCACACCGGACATCAGTCTGCACTTCCCAGTTCCTCCTGGTTGGAATCCTATGCACCTCCCTTTCTCGCTTCCAATCCACATACTCGTCCTTCACTTTTGTCCTCCACCCTTTTTGTCCCGCCTCTTCTTCGCTCCCAACCCCAAACCCAGCGCTACATCCAAATCCCCACTCGGACTCCCACTCTTACTCCTCTCCAGCAGCAGCACCCGCCTCATCTGTGCCCGCAACTCCGCGCCCAAATACCGCTCCCCTTCCCTCTGGTCGTATTGCTTCCTCTCCTCCGGAATCGCGTGCAGCTGTCTCCACATCCGCACTTTGTAGCCCTCTTTGTACTCCCAGTGTCGCGTTGCCTCGGCTTGGGCTTGGGTCTGGGCTAGCGGCTGTCGGTAGAGGAATAGAGGGGTCTGCTGCGTCTGTGGCCAGAGTTTAGAGTTCGTCGTTGAGGCGGGCACGAGCCGGCAGGACGGGCTGTGTGCGGTTCCCGCAGGGTGGTGGGGAGTGCAGACGAGCGTGAGGGTTTGGACACAGGGGTGCGAGGGGGTGGTCGATGTCGGGGTCCGAAGCGTGTACAAGGGCCGCGAGGTGGTGGAGGGGCCGGGGGGAGTCGCGGTAGATGGGGGAGAGGGAACGGTTGGCGCGGCGGGTGAGAAGGGTCAGTTCGTGGCCGATTGGGGTTATGGGGGGCCGCGTGCTGTTCGGGGTTTCGACTGGGTCGGTTTCGGTGGAGTAGGGGTTTGTGTCGATGGAGGAGTTGCTGAAGGATCTTGGTCTTTGGGCTGGGGAGGGATATCGGTCGCTTTCGATGGAGGGGTTACTGGACGAGCCTGACGTGTGGACTTGAGTGTGATATGGGTTGCTTTCGACGGAAGTGTTGCTGGATGATCCTGGTCTGTGGGTTTGGGTGGGATAGGTGTTGGTTTCGAAAGAAGGGCTACTGGACGGCCTTGGTCTGGGAGCCTGGGCGGAACAGGTGTTCGGATCCATACTAATGCTACTGGATAGCCTGGGTTGGTGGCTTGGCCAGTTCATCTCGTTGGGCTCAAAGTGGCAGAGTTTGTGGTGCTCCATGGGGGCGTTGATAGACAACATTTTGTAGTAGCCCGGATTAAGAAATGGATGCGCGAGAACGTTGGAAGGAGAAGCAAATGCACGGTAAAAGAAACCTACTTAAGAGGTGCAGGTTCACAGATGAACTATGGCGCTGAAGGTCCCCTTGGGGACCTTTGCTTTGCCGCACTGAATGAGTGGATTTTCCTGCTGCCTTGTACCAGATCCACGGTAAAGTTTATCCTCATCCATGGTACACTCTGCTTAGCGGCATGTAGTCGATTAGAAGCTGCGACTACCATCACAGTACCTTGTCCAAGTAGTGAACGAAAATCGTCTCCCGTAGCAATAGGACAGTGAGAATCTCAATTTCTGCCGAGTACATCGATTTCACAGGCGAATCCCACGCAGTGGCTTCGTCGATATTGCATCTACCGTCGTTGACTTATTAGTCGAGAAAAATGGTACAAGTGGTGGCTTAAGAATGTTATTCTCAAGCTTGATTGTGCCTACGTCATTGCAAAGACGGAATGTTCGACAGGAACATGACCTAACTCTCTAGCCATGCGAGATATGGCGATAGTGGCTCCTTAGTGTCCCTTTTGAATGGTCAAACAATGTCTGTGCTACCTCAGTTGACGCCTCGATCTCTCTCTCTCCATCATATAGAAAATTCCATCCCCAAGGCCAGCTGATCCTGCACCGTTTCCCAATACCTTCAACCTGTCTATGAAGCATTCAAGGGATGAACAACGAGACTTTCTGTCCGGCACAACAACAACCACTTTCCCGGTGTGACGGCTAACAGGGTCGATGCATTGGATCTCATCGACCAAGGCTTTGTGGTCTGGATATGTCGAACGGTAACCTCGGGCAATAAGACCTCTGTCATCCATGATACGGAGGCACGGTTCGGCAAATGCACTGGGGAGCCACCTGGACTTGGAAGTGGGCATTGATTTGGCTCTGAGCGGGTCGGTGAGCGGAGTAGAGAGGCTGTATTCTGCAAATGATACAGCCTACAATGTTCTGGCTTTGCAACCCAGTCAAACCGCTAAGCAGTTTGAGGATTTTTGGATCCCCGTGACGGCCGTTCTTGCTGTCCATGTCATTTCAAGTCATGCCTGCTGTTCCGGACTCATAAAAATTACACAATCCATATCTTGCAGACGATGAGTCTCTCACACCATTTCTCTATCGAGCGTCATATTGTGAATATGGGCGGTATCATTTTCTGCAGTGGTTTTATCCTCCCATCCTTGAGCTTGGTCGATTGGATGGAGGCTATCGCGCGCGTCACTTCTAGTTGTGGTCCTCGAACTCCACCATGTCTCGGGGGCACTTCCCCTGCGTATCGATTGCTCCGCTCTCTTCCTTCTTTCATTCTGCAGCCTGCCATAGATCGTTGGCGTGTTGGCGACAAATGCAGACGTCACGATCTGAATGGAAGCAAAGAAGGTGCGAGAGGGCTGCGCAGAGTTTCCTTGGACAACGAGAGGGATGCGAACGCAGGTAATGATGATGCAGAACAAGCCCAGAAAGACCATGACCGTGACGCGGAACTTCTGGCCAGCAGTTCTTCCTTGCATACGAAGCAGCGGGATTGACATGAAGAGTATGCTGAGGTCCAAGGCGATGTTGAAGGAGCCTTGCAAGAAGAGCTGTGCGTATGCATGTGTGCATTGGCCTGGATTGGGATCGATTTGCCAGTACAGGTGGAAAGGGTGGCACTCAGTGAAGGTGACGACGATAACGGTGACATATGTTGCAGCTAGAAGGATCCAGCAACATCGTATGGCGATCCGGGCCCAATGCAATGAATGCAGAAGGTTTGAATAGAAGAGCAAAAGGATTGTAGTCGAGAGCCAGTAAAAGGTCGTATCCAGCAAACGAGCGATGAGAGCGAGGATGCTGCCTATCTTGATCTGCTGCAACTTTGATTTGCTCAGGTTGTGCAGGTGTCCCACGATAGCATCATTAGCCGTTCCGTCTACTAGCAAGTAATGGTCGACGACCAAGCGTGCCACAATGACCAAGATGCCAAGACCGGACAGCCAGTCTGACAGGTCGAGTTTGAGGCGGCAGAAGCGGGTAACGCCGAATCGTGACAGGATAATCCCAAGAGCGAGACCAGAGCAGACCCAGGTGGCAACAGCAGCGTTGTTGCTGGTGATCATGGCGAACCCGTGGTCACCGGTGGGACAGAGGTGAGTGCGGGGCTTTGAAGGCGGGCAGCATACCAATTGCGAATGGTATTAGCATTTCTTTGCTATAGAGCGTTATGAGGGCAGAGAGGTTTAACTGAGGAGCAGGTCTTGGGGAGGTGAGGTGTGAGCAGTTAAATGTTGACAAACCCCATAGTCCACGATGTTTCAAACTTTGCGCGAAGTCGATTGTGGAGAAACATGAAGCGTTCCATAGTGAGAGCGAGCGGGCCCAAATCGGGGCCGTGAATTCGCCGGCCGTCTCTTTTTTAGGTCTGCGGCACTTGTCTCTCCGAGGCGTTTGGTGGGGGATGGGGAAAGCTTGATCCACTTGTTCCCTCTGACGCGAGCTGGGCGGCAATCCCCACGTACTAGCCTGTTGCAGCCACCGTTTGGCCCCCATTTGACCATTTAGGGGCCGCTCGAGCCGAGGCGCCTCGGACAGCCATCAGCCCTTTGTCTGACGCAAATGCCATTTACGGAAAGATTGCTGCTTGACGACTTTGGGGGGGGGCCGTCAGCGCAGCAGCAACTCATTCATTCTTGACCACACGACCCAGATGTGGAATTGCTGCTTTGCAACTGTGCGCAACTCCAGCAAGTTGGAGTCTGAAGTTGAGGGCACGGCTCTCTCGTCGACTAATCTACTGACAGGAGTGGGTGCATCTACTGAAACTGGACTTCTGCATGCACGACATTTTCTCCTGGGACCAACCCAGTCTGCAGGTCAGCCTCATGTCAGGCCCCTCGACTCCGCAAAAACTTCCAGAGCCACAAACAGGGGTGATTGCATCCCAAGTCTCACGCTCGGCAAAAGGCGAGATGTGATTTCGTTCTCACCAAGCCACCCAGTAAATAAGTCCCCCTTTTAAATTGCTTCACTTCCTCGCCAAGTGCGCCACGCGGGTTTGTCAACTACCTCAATTCCTTCATCACCTTGCCCATAGCAACTGTGTCCTCTAAGTGTTCCAACAGAAGAAAAGTACGAAATGTACCTCGACTGGCTGTAATACCCTCAATGAACCAACTTGACCAGGCTCATTCCTTCCACATCCAGCACTGGCATTGGTAGACCGGCGGATTGCTTGCCTTCTCTGCCCTACTAACCTGTCGCACGGACAAGCAAGGACTATGTTGCTAGAGAAGCCGTCGCCAATCTGTCCGCTCTATTTGTAGCGAAGCGTGGAATGGGACTAGCCTTTGAAGCGTTTCATTAAATCCTCTCCCGCGAAACAGCTCCTCTGCCCTCTTCAGTTCACAGGAGGACGTGAATAGCGACCTTCACGTCGAAATGTGCCCCGAGTCTTGACTCACCTCGACAGACATTTCACATTCATCAATGACATCACGGCCCTGTAGCCTCACCAGAATGAAGACAGCCTTGTTCTTGGCCACCCTCTCCTTTCTTCTCTCTCTCCTTTCCTCTCCCTCTCCTTTCCTCCCCCTCTCCCTTGCTCTCCTTCTCCCTTCCTCCCCCTTTTCTTTCCTCTCCCTCTCCTTTCTTCTCCCTATCCTTCCTTCTCCCTATCCTTCCTTCTCCCTCCCATCACCTCCATCTCCACTTCCATCCGACACCTCCCCCAGCCACGCCACCCTCAACTCACTCTACAGCAACTGGAAGCCCTGGTACCTGAACGTCAACATCATGCTCGAATGTGAAGACGGCCTGGACAAGTACCGCTGCCTTGAAAGTGGCGCACCGTGAGGTGAGCCGAAGAGCCGTGTTGGTGAGCAGTGGCTCCGGCTTGGAAATGTAATTCGAGTCTCACAATGCTTCTGCGGGTATCTGTGAACGCTCCTGCACTTGCCAAAAGGACTGCGCCTAGGTCACATCGCTCTATGGCATCAAGCTGTGTCTTGCCAGGGAAGTCATGCGCCTCTCGTTGGAAGAACAGCGCCGTGCCATTTGGGAGACGGAGCTGAAAGAGATCGAAGTTAGATCTGCCAAGGTGGACGACGGTGGCAATACCAAGCCAAGGGAGTGTTAGCGGAGAGACTCGTTTATGACGCCAATATACTGTGTACGAGGGAGAAGGAAGAGGAGGGTCCGAAGGAGAGTCTGGAAGAGGTAGGAAGGACGCCGACTGAGGTGGAGATGGTTCGAGCAGAGGGGGGGTTTCGAGGAGGGGAGTGGAGGAGAGATGGTGGACTGGACATAAGTACGCAAGACTAGGCCAAAGAGGTGTCCATCAGTGGTAGATAACTGGCAGCTAGTAAGCGTTACAATCTTGCGTTGTTAGTGTGGGCGATACTCCCAAAATCCTCTCAACGCATCCACTTTATCACCCAAGTCGACATTTTCGATCCATAGCCGCGAGGCAATATTCTCCTTCGTCCACGCATGCTCGCACATCACTTTCTGCCCGTCAGGGAGTTTGAGTCGCACGTACCCGATTGCGGCGTTGCTGGAAAAGGGGTCCATGAACGTCCAGTTGCCGTCAGCGTCGGTGTCGGCCCCAACATCCCAACGCAGGTTGTAGAGGCCACCATTGAGCCAGGTTGGGTACAGGTGGTTGTTGGCGTGGCGGAGGATGGTGGCAAGGTCGGAGGGCGCCCGACTTCGGACAACCATAAGGCGTTGTAGCCGAATGTGGGCTTTCGGTGGGGAAAGCTGGGCTGGGCTACTTGTTTTGCGACGATCTGGCGGGCACGGGCTAGGGTGGCTGGATCGACCGAGGGAAGACCCTTTTGAGAGACAAGGGTGTGGATTGTGTTCGCCAGTTGGGTGTTGTTGATATTGATGCGGTTGTCAGGTGTGCAGGTTAGGAAGCCAATAGAGAGGGCAGGGAGCATTTCGTGAATTTGTACTGGGTTCCACAAGTTCATCATGGCACCTACCCTGGTCGAGATGTCAGTCTCATGAAAAAGCAAAAGTGGGCTGAGGAAGAGGAGTTGGCGCGTACCATGCTGTAAAGTCGGTGTCCGTCGCGTTGACCATCTGGTCTTGCTTCACCCTGTATGCACTCCAGAAAAGGCCAATTTCAGACGCCATTCCATTCCCAGCTCAGGAGTCCTTATAGTTCCGAGGACTTGCATGGCTTCATTGGTGCCTTTGCGGACGTCGTTGTATCTTATTGCTATGAACCAGGGCTGGATGAGCTCCAATACGTTAGATTGACGTACCTGAAATTGATTACAGACGATGAAGATGACGT
>Ga0335072_10003406_pt1 | contig 23978 bp, 20 predicted proteins | sample Lox_Sample_21_FD_206725 | JGI IMG/M metagenome (GOLD analysis project Ga0335072, IMG submission 206725) | Soil microbial communities from Loxahatchee National Wildlife Refuge, Florida, United States - Lox_Sample_2.1 | ecosystem: Environmental > Terrestrial > Soil > Wetlands | place: USA... | reverse complement strand
CACCCGGTCATCCAAGCACAGCCAAGCCCGCCAACCGGCCGTAACACCACAGATCCACCTGATCACACAACGACAAGACGGTCACAGGCTCGCGAACCGTCCTCTTAGACCCGCCGAGCGTCGCCCGCCAATTCCGCTCCGCTCGACTCACTACGATGCTTGCATCAGGCGCCGGCCGGCAGAACTCTGAGGTACCTGACCCGAGTGCCCGCTGCGCAGGTCATAGCGTCGCGGCCCCTACGCCGGCAGCGAATTAGAATCCCTGAAATGCCAGGTCAGAGGCAACAAGCCGGGCGGATAGTCGATGAAACCGCTCCTACCGGCCCTGTCCGTGGCCTTTTCCGCCCCCGTCCGTGGGCCAGTCCGTGCTCGTCCATGGACCGAAAGGACCCCGAAAGCAGCGCCCACGGACGCATAGCGGACGTCGGCAGGCTGCAATCGCGCCTTGAACGGCGTATGTGCTGGTCAGCGGGGGGTGACTCGGGCGGAGCGAGCGGGCTGTAAAACCGTCGGCTCAGCCTACGTTGGTTCGAACCCAACACCTGCACACAACACCTGCCACACCCTGCGAAACGCTTCACTAGCTGCGAATTCTCGTGCTAGCGGGGCGTTTCTTCTCTGTCCGGCATGTGTCACCTTCTAGCGCTGCCGACCGCCGTGTTGCGGTATCCACCGACGCATAGCCCATGATTCACGACGACGTAATTCCACTCGGCCTAGAGTCGGCCTGCTACGACTGGGCGCAGGCGTTGTAGTACGGGATGCCGGGGGCGTCCTGGGACCACTCGGCGGGGGTGATGGTCGCGCCGGTGCCCTTGCACAGGCTCGCCGCGAGGGCCGCGGGGTCGGTGTTGTAGAACGCGATCGCATTATCGTAGGCGATGGCGAGGACGCCGTCGGGAAGGTACTCGGTGTCCGCGACGCCGCCGCTGTTGGTCGCGGCGGCCGGGGGCCTGATGGTCGCGCGCAGCTCGGGGCTGGCCAGCGAGCTAATGTCCCAGAGCTGGACGTCGTTGGCGTCGCTTTCGCCGCTGCCGGAGTCGGTGGTCCAGTCCGACAGCAGGCCGTGGGAGGAATCGAACGTGAAGCCCTGGTAGGACTGCAGGCCGCTGCCAAGGCCCTCGGCGACGGGGTGGCTGGGGCTGCTGATGTCGTACAGGCGGAACGCGCTATCGGAAGAGCTGGACACGGCGAGCAGGCTGCCATCGCCGCTGAGGCCGATCGCGGTGCCCACAGTGCCGGGAATCGTCGCGCTGCCTGTCACCTTGCCCGCACTGGCGCCGACGACCTTTAGGGTGGTGCCCTCGTTCGAGATTCCCTCCGTTCCGGCGATGACGCCGTGGACGCCGGTCAGCACGCCGGCGTTGGCCCGTTGGAGGGGGAACGTCGTGCCCGCGCGGGGGCTGGCCGGGTTGGTGATGTTCCACCAGCTCAGGCCGGTGCCCGTGATGATGACCGCGGACGAGTCGCTGGAGACGAACGCCTCGTCGTTCTCGGACGGGACCGGGATCATCCCCACCTGCCGCGCGGTGAGCGAGGTCGACACTCGCCACAGGGCGAGGTCACCGTTGCCCTGGACGCCGACGAGGTCCCCGGCTGGGTCAGATGAGGCGCCTGCGCTCGCGACGAAGCTGCTTTTGGCGGTAGAGCCGGGGAAGAGCGCGAACTGCGCGTTGCCGAGCGAGGCCACGCGCGCCGGGTTGCGCGGGTCGCGCAGGCTCCATAGCGTGACGGGGCCGCCGTAGGGCGGGGGGCCGCCCTGGTTACCTGCCTCGGTGACGATCATGAGGCCGCTCGCGCCGACGAACTGGACGTCCTGCAGGGGGCCGCCCGCGCGGATCGTCGCGAGACGGACCGGGCCGATGGCGGTCTCCGACCAGATCCCGACGGATGTGGGCCTGATGCCGGTGGCGGCGGGGGCCAGCGGCACCGCGATGAGCCCGCTGGAGCTGACGGGCAGGCCGTCCTGCTCGAGGATGCTCACGCCGCTGATGACGGGCTGTGACTGGCTCCAGAGCCGGACGGTGCCATCCGTGGACCCGGTAAGGACCTTGCCGGCCGGCGTGGCCGCTACGTTGTACGTGTCGAAGCTGGTGGTCGTGCAGTCGGCCTCCAGTTCCGTCCCGTCGGAGCCGAGCGCCGCGGATACCGCCGTCCGGGAGACACCCATCTCGCAGAGCGCGCTCTGGGTGTTGTCCGACCCGGTGCCGCCGATGTAGAGGATGCTGCTGTCGGTGCTGAACGCGACGTGCGTCGCCACCTCCAGGGCGGGGCTGGAGCCGAAGTTGCTCACCGGCGCCGGGCGGGCGGGGTTGGTGACCAGCCACAGGCCGACATCGCCGTCGGACCCGGCGGTGGCGAGGAGCCGCCCGTCGGGGCTGAACGTGACCGCCTGGTAGTCCTCGTCGCTCCCGCCGCCCATGCTGAGCACTGTGCCGACGGGCTTGCTGGCGTCGAGGTTCCAGAGCTGGACCTTTCCGCCGAGGGTCGTCTCGGCGAGCAGGTGGCCAGCGGGCGAGAACGCGACGCCCGACAGGACGGTGCTCGTCCCGGGGGCGGCCGGGTTGGGCAGTGTGGTGAGCACCTTCGGGCCGCCGGGGGCGGTCAGGGACCACACGACGGTCACGTCGGCCGCGATGGATGCCCCCGCGAGCAGGGTGCCGTCGCCGCTGAACGCCATCGAGTCGATCTTCACCCCCTCGCTCTGCAGCACCGGCGGCAGCGGCAGCGGCGCCGAGGCGACGGGGTGCAGGGGGTTCGCGACGTTCCACAGGCACAGGCCGTGGCCCTGGCAGCCGCCGGCGATCTCGGGCTTGCCGGGGGCAAACGCGATGCCCTCGTTCAGCACGCCGCGGAGTGTGGACTCCAGGACGGGCTTGCCGGCGCCGGAGTCGTTCCAGATGCGGAGCGTCCCATCGCTGTCGATCGCGGCGGCGAGCGGCCCGCCCGCTTGCGTCTCCAGGTCCAGGATATCGGCCTTCGTCGCCGTCACCGTCTGGTCCAGCGGCCCCGTCAGCGACGTGTAGAGCTGGCTCGCGGCCGCCTGCGTCGGGGAGGTCCGGTAGGCCGCGAGCGCGAGCTGGGCGGCCAGGCCCGGGTCGGTGGGCTCGAGGGCCGCGGCGTCGTTGGCCAGGGCGTTGGCCCGGGTGATGGCCGCGTTGGCCGCGGCGTTGTTGTTCGCGACGATGGCCACTGCGCCGCCGGTGAGCGCGGCGGCGAGAAGGAGGAAGGCGGTGGTAAGCGACGTTATGGCGATTGCGCGGCGGCGGCGATGCCATGCCCGGCCCTGGGCGACGTACTCATGCTCGCGGGGGGCTAGGCGGTTTTCCCAGGGGGCACCGGCCTCCAGGGTCGTGCGCGAGGGCAGGAACTCGCGCTTGCCACGGCGGTCGGCGGCCTCCCATCGGGCCAGGTCGTGGCGGAGCGACTCGCGCCAGGCGAGGAACTCGCGGTCGGCGGCGATCTGCTCGCGCAGCGCCGCCCACTCGGTGGTGAGGCTGTCGTGGGCCAGGCGGGCGGTCTCCACTACGGCGCCGTCGGCGCCGCGCAGCGCGTCAAGCACCAGGAGCTTCGCCGAGGCCAGCGCGCGGGCGACCGCCCAGCTGTCCTCGCCGACCTCGCTGCGGGTCGCGGTGCGGCTCGCTGGCGGCTCGCCCGCGTCCCCCACCCGGACCAGGCTGGTGAGCAGCCGCCCGGCGGCGGGCCTGGACGCCTCGGGGATCGCGTCCCACGCGGCGGCGGCCGCGCCCGCGAGCGCGCCGGTGACGCCGCCAAGGTCCTCGTACGCCTGGTGGGTGAGCAGCCCGCCGCGCTGCCGCTCCCACAGCTGGGCAAGCGTGTAGGCGAGCAGGGGCAGCGCGCCCTGGGCGCTGCCGGCGTCCCGCAGCACCCGGTCGGCCAGGCCCGGCTCGTAGTCGACGTCGGGGATGTCCTCGATGGGCCGGGTGACGACCTCGCGGAGCTGGGCCCGCGTCATCGGGGAAACGGTATGCAGGCGGCTGGCGACCTGCGCCCCGTCGCTGCCCGCGGTGCTTATCAAGGCCGCCAGCGCGGGGCGTTCCAGGATGCGGCCCAGGAAGTCCGCGCGAAGCGTCGCGAGGACGCTCACGCTCTGCGGGATTCTCTTCAGTGCCAGGGCGGTGGCGAGCTCGTCGGCCGCCGCGAGCTCGAGGGTGAGCAATTCCTCCAGCTGGTCGACGACGATGAGCAGGCGCGATGCGCCGGTGGCCGCCAGCACGCGGGGCGCGAGGCCCTCCAGGCCCGAGACGAGGAGCTCGCCTATGATCGCCGCGGTGGCTGAGGCGGGGTCGCCCGCCGGGTCCAGGAGCGCGGCGAGCCGGGTCGCCAGCGCCGCCAGCGGGCGGACCGGACGGCCCGACGCGAGAGTGATCACCAGGTCGCCGACGTCCCGGCGGCGCGGCAGCACGCCCGCCATGACGAGGGACGACTTCCCGCAGCCGGACGGGCCGAGGACGGTGGTCCACCGATGCCCGTCCAGGGCGGCGGCGAGCTCGTCAGCCTCCTGGTCTCGGCCGAAGAACACGTCGCTGTCGCCGTCGGTGAACGACGCCAGGCCGGGGAAGGGCGTGGGGCCGAGGTCGGGGGCGTCGCTGCTGGACGGGCCCGCCCGGTCGCGTTCGCTGGGTGCGCCCTGGCCGGACCTGGTGAGCTGTTCGAACGACGGCAGGACGGGGGCGGCGGGCCCGGAGGCGGACGGCGGGGCGGCGGGTTCAGGGGCCATGGGCGGGGGCTTCGACGCGAGCGCATCCCACGGCGCAACGAGCACCGTGGGACCCTCAGGGGAGCTGGAGTAGGAGACGTGCCTGATGGCCGCGCGCGGGGCCTTCGTCGGCAGGTCCGGCCAGCCGCGGAGGATCTCCGCGGCGGGGATGAGCTCGCTGACGGCCGGGCCCGCGGGCGGCATGGACAACAGCCCGATGACGCCGCCGACGGTGTCGTCCCACACGGGGGCACCGGACAGGCCGCCAGGGATCCGCTGGCCGCCCCAGTCGACCTGGACGACGCCGCCGGAGGTGGGCCGCAGCGTGCCGGAGTGCCAGGCGCCGGGCGCGCCGCCCTCGGGAGCGGCCAGCATCCAGACTCGGTGGCCCGCCAGGGAACCCAGCGTGGCGGGCAGCAAGACGGCCGGGCGCGCGCCGGCCAGCGGGCGGGTCAGCCGCAGCAGCGCCAGGTCCCCCAGCGGGGAGGTACTGCCGGTCGCGGGTCCCCACGCCTCGATCGTGACGGGCGCGAAGCCTGCGGTCGGGCCCGGCAGCGCCAGGGACAGGCCCACCTGCCACGGCGGGTGGGCGCCCGTCGGCAGCTCTATCGCCGCGCTCACCACGTGCGCGCACGTGACCGCGAGGTCCTCCGAGACGAGGAGGGCGCCGCCCACGCGGACGGGGTCGGCCCGCTGCGTGGTGGAAGCCTGCACGACGCCCAGGACTGACAGGGCGAGCATTGATGCGCCGGAATCGCCGGCCGACTCTGTCACTGGCGTCCCTCTCGCGTCCGGGTACCGGCCCGCGCCTCCTGCGGGACCGCTTTGCGCAAGACCTGACGTATTCCATCAAATCAGGCAGGCCGACGGCCGTACAACCGATTCGTCGGCACGACCCACGGCAGCGCCCGCCCTTATACGGCCCACAGCAGCGCCGTCGTTCCTCCCGTCACTGCCAGCAGTGTGCCGTCTGGGCTGAACGCCAGGGCCCCGCCGCTGCCCGTGCACTCCTCGGGAACCGGGATCGCCAGCCCGGTCGCGGTGTCCAGCAGGCGCAGCCCGTCTGTGCTGGCGACGGCGAGCATCCCGCCACCGGGCTGGAACGCGATCGCGGACGGCATGCCGCGCAGCGCCGGGGTGAGCGTATGGACCGCCGAGCCGGTGGAGGTGTCCCAGAGGCGGACCGCCCCGTCGGCATCGCCCGCCGCGAGGAACTGGCCGTCGGCGCGGAACGCCAGCGCCCGCACCGCTCCGCCCCCTGCCAGGACGTGGCGGCACTGCCCGGTACCGGCGTCCCAGAGCCGAACGGTCCCGTCACTGCCGCCGGTGGCCAGCAGCGCGCCGCCGGGGCTGAACGCGACCGCGGCCACGTCGGCGGGCGCGGGGGCGAGCGCGCGGGCCTGCTGACCGGTGGCGACCGAGCGCAGCACCGGGCCCGGCCCGGCGGTGCTGGTGGCGAGCAGGACGCCGTCGGGGCTGAACGCGACGGCGGGGTCCTGCGCGCGCGGCGCGAGCCGGGTGAGGGGGTAGACGGCGTTGCCAGTCGCGGTGTCCCACAGGCGGACGGTGGCGTCGCTGCCCGTGGTGGCCAGCAGCGCGCCGCTGGGGCTGAACGTGACCGCGGTGACCGTGCCGCGGTGCCCGGAGAAGGTATGGACGGGCCGCCCGGTGGCGGCCTCCCACAGCGAGGCGGTCCGGCCTGCGGCGACGGCCACGAGCAACGGGCCGAACGTGATTGCCCGGACTCCCGGCGGGGGCTGCAGCTCGCGGGCCACCTGCCCGGCCATGATGTCCCACAGCACGACGCCCGCGCCGTCGCTCACCGCCAGCAGGCCGCCGTCGGGGCCAAAGGCTGCGGCACGCCCGGTGGCGGGGATGGCGTGCAGCAGCCGCAGCGGGCTGCCGCCTGACGGGCGGGGAGAGGGCGCGCTGGGCAGGGTGACCCGCGATGCGACGAGAGCGGTCGGCGCGGGAGGCCGCGGGATCACGTCCACCCCAGTCAGCAGCGGCGCTGGCACCGGCTCCTCGCGCAGGCTGGCGAGCACGTCATGCACCTCGCCGGCGCTGGCGAGGCGGTCTGCGGGCTTCTTCGCCAGCAGTGCGGCCACGAGGTCGCTGAGGGCGGCGGGCACGTCCGGCCGCTGCTCGCGCAGCGGCACGGCGGTCTTCATCAGGTGCTGCACCATGAGTGCCGGCAGCGCCCCGGTGAACGGCACCTTGCCGGTGACGAGCTCGTGCAGGATGCAGCCCACCGCGTACAGGTCGGCGCTGGGACTCGATGGCGCGCCGTCCCACTGCTCGGGCGCCATGTAGGAGGGGGTGCCGAAGATCGTCCCGGCCTGCGTCAGTTGCCGCGCGGACGTCAGGTCGCGGGCCAGGCCGAAATCGCAGATCTTCAGTCGGCCGTCCGTCTGCAGGTAGAGGTTGGCGGGCTTGAGGTCCCGGTGGATGATGCCGCGTGCGTGCGCGGCGGCGAGCGCATCGGCGAGCTGGACCCCTAGGTCGGCGACGTCCGCCAGTGGCAGCCCGCCGGGCCGTTCGCGTAGCACCTTCGCGAGGTCCCGGCCGGTGAGCAACTCGGTGACGAGGAACAGCCGCCCGTCATGCTCGCCAGCGTCGAACACGACGGTGATTCCCGGATGCTGCAGCCCGGCGGCAACAGTCGCCTCGCGGCTGAACCGCTCGACCTCCTCCGGGTCAGGCTCAGTCGCGGTCATTACCTTGACAGCCACGTCCCGGCTCAGCCGCGCGTCCCGCCCAGCCCACACCTCGCCCATCCCACCGCGCCCGAGCAGCCTCTCCAGCCGGTACCGCCCCGCAAGAACCGCCCCGGTCTCCACGCCACCAACCACCAACAGTTAACTACACCGCGCCTGCCTCGTGCCGAGATCATACGCGTGCGCCCGGGCCGCCACCGGCGATCATGACGCCATCCGGTCATTTCCGTTTCAACGTTAACTTAGGCCGTGCCCGCCGGAGAGGCAGAGGACGCAAGGTCGATCCAGCCCACAGGACCGAAAGCCACTAGGGTTCCGCGACTTTTCCGCGCCCATCGCCTTCTCTTTTCATTGCTGCTTCGGCGATATTGACTGATGATTACGTTCGCGGGAACGGGGATATCCCAGATCCCAACTCTCGTTTCTAGGAAGGGGTGCTGGTCGGCACGCTGGCGGTCGCGACGGAATCGGGCAGTCTGGACTAGGTCGGGGCCGGCGCACCGCCGTCCCGGGGCCGTTCCGCGTCTTCCGCGCCGCGTCAGGCGAGCCGCGCGGCTACGTCGCGTGCCTGGAACTGGCCGAAACGGACCTGGGCGCGGATCCAGGAGCAGATGCGATGTGGCGATACGCGCATGCACACGGCGCGCCCCGGGGCGGGGAGCGGGTACGAGCCTGGCGTTTCTTCCTTGACCGTGACTACGGCCAGCTCGCGTCGCCCTCGGTCACCCTGTTCGCCGCCTGCCAGGTCCTCGACGCCCTGACCCACCACGACACGGCATGGACGCTGGTGGGCGCGTACGCCGACCCCGCACTGTGGGCACCTACCATGCACAACCTCGGCTTTGAGCCCGCCGCGGGCGCCGAATACACGATCGGCGGCACGCGGTTCCCGGTCTACGCGCACGTGGCGCCGTGCCGATGTCGAGGAATGGCTGGAGATCCTCCACGCGCGTCATGCGGGCGCGCTGGCCACAGCAGCCGACGGCGCCGACAATACGGTGCTCTCGGAGCCGCAATTCGCCGGGGCGGTCCGGTCTGCCCTGCGGGACCTGCACACGCCGAACCTGCTACACGAGAACCCCCTGCTGCGCTCGCGCGTCGTGCGGCAGAGCCAGCGTGAACGGGATGACTCCCGCCGAGACCTTGGGAGAACTGCTCCAGACGGCGGTCAGCGTGCTGCCGACCAACTTGAGGGCCCTGGCGGATCGTACGTTCCTGCACCCGGTGGCCACCCAGGAGCGCATCGCCCAGGATCTGTACCTTTCATACAACACCTACCGGCGCCATCGGGACCGGGCGGTCACGAAGATGACCGATTGGCTGTGGGCGGGAGAGACCGGACACCGCGCGAGCACACGATGACCTTCCCAGCCGGGCAGTAGCGACATCGCACTTCCGCACGGACGGCTATGGACGTGCTTGGCTGAGAGCCACCAGGGTGCGCAGCACCTCTGCCGGAGACGGCAGGGCCTGGTTCTGCTCCTGAACTGCTCGTGCCGCTTGCCGGAAGGCCGGGTCACCCAGGACCTCCCGCGCGGCGGCTCCAGCGTCGGCGGGGTCGGTGATGACTCGGGCCGCGCCCAGCTTCTCGGCCCGGGCGGCGTTGATGGGGTGGTCGGCCGCGACCGGGCGGATCACCATGGGCAATCCGGAAGCGAGCGCGCTGAGTACGGTCCCGGTGCCGCCCGCCGACACCACCAGGTCCGCATCGGGAAGGATACGGGCCAGCGGTACGAATCCCACATGACGAACGTTCGGTGCCTGGGCGATCTCATCGTCCTCCGATCCGGTGACCAGGACGTTGAAGTCGGCCTTCGCCACCGACCGGACGAACTCCCGTTCCATATCAGGGTCCTGGAACGTCGTGCCCAGGGTGATCAGGGCCCGGGGGCCGGGTCGGTCGAACGCCGGGGACTCGTAGACGGCGTCGCCGCGGTCGTACGGCATGATCCGGACCGGCACGCGGTCTTCCGCCAGTGGTGCGCCCTCACCATGCAGCAGGTCCGGATACGGATCGACGTACGCCAGCCGCGGGACCCCGGTCAGCCCGCGCTGCGCGAGCTGGGACGCCCACCGCTCCTCGAGGGCCTGCGTGAACTGGGGCGGCATGCCGCCGGCGATTCCGTGGACCGCCCACGGTACCTTCAGCGTGGCCGCGACCGCGGGCCCGACGAAGTCCAGCGCGTCGCAGACGATGAGCTCGGCACCGAACTCGTCGGCGCGCATGCATGCGTCATCGAAGGTCAGGTCGACGCGCGTGCCGGCGGACATCTCCGCCGCCTCCAGCCCAGCGCTTGCCGAGGCGCTTGACAGTTTCCGCGGCATTGACCTGCATGGACGGCCCGGCGGCCAGCACCTCGAACGGCGCCAGCAGCCCCTTAAGGTCTCCGGATGTCAGGATGGCGACCTTGTGACCGTCGGCGGCGGCCGCAGCGGCCATCGGCGTTACGGGCAGTACGTGGCCGGGGACGGGAACCGCGCTGAAGAGGATACGCATAGGAACCACTCACTACCTGTTCTGCGGTTGTCGAATTTCTGAGATACGGGCGGATTGGGCAAGTTCCTTGCCCGGACGTCGGCGAGTTGCCGGTCGCGGCTGCGGTGCCGTGCTCCACGGGCTGGGCGCGCGAGGGAACCGTTCGTCTTCCGGCCCGATGACGGCGCCTTGGACTTTCTCGCGCCGCGATGCCTGCCCACCTTTGGCCATGGAATCCACCATGCCGGGCGGAGGGTTGCGGGGATATCCCTAAGGTGTGGGATTCCCGGCCGCGCCGGACAGTGCGAGGGCGAGCGCACTGCGTGACGAGACGCCGACCTTGCCGTAGATCGCCTTGAGGTGGTCCGCCACCGTGTAGCGGGTGATGAACAGGGCCTCGGCGATGTCGGGGTTCGTCATCCCGTTCACGGCCAGGGCGGCGACCTCGCGCTCCCGGTCGGAGAGCTGGTGGGCCCGCATGATCAGGTGCTGGAGATCGGCACGGCGAGCCGGCTCGATGGTGACCGCCACGGCCCCGTGCCCCAGGGTCGGCGACTTCGACAGCGAGGTGGCGCGCAGCACCAGCCAAGTGCCGTCCGTCGCGCGGATGCGCAGTCGAGGTGACCAGCGATCCGGCGTAGCGCGTTCGCGGTCACCGGGTGTGACCCGTTCCACCAGGGCGTAAAGGAAGCCGGGAAGGGAGTCGCCGCCAGGGACTGGCTGCGGGAGCCGCGAGAGCCAGCGGTCCGCAGCCGGGGTGGACGCGACGAGCTGATGGTTGTGGTCGAGCACGATCGTGCCTAGCTCGTCACCGCTCAGGGGTCCGTCGGCGGGTTCGAGCGCGGCATGGCGCAGCCTGCGCGCCAGGACCGGGACGGTCTGTCCCACGGCGAAGGCGTCCTCCGCCGTGAAGTGCGGATCAGAGCGCTCGCGGTAAAGGTGGAGCATGCCCCAGCAGGCACCGTTGGCGGTGAGTGCGAGAGACAGGCTGTCGCCCAGCCCGGCGGGACCGGCGATCTCTGACCAGTACCGATCGCGGCCCAGGTCGCCACCGGTGCTCACGCTTGTCGCGGTGAATCCGCGTTCGGCCAGCGCCGTAAGGTCTCGCGCCGTGGGCCACGATCGGTGCAGCGACCGCTGGTGCCTTCCGACCACCGGGTTGTCCGAAATGGACCAGGACGGGAGCCACGTCGCGGGGTCGACGCTGGTCCAGCACATCGAGCCGAAGCCAACGATCCGGCGCAGCTCGTCCACGGCGGACCACTGGAAATCGAGACCGGACACGCTCCCCCGAGCCAGCTGCTCGATCGTGGCTCTGGCCCGCGTGGCAGTTGAGTAGGCCATTGGCAGTTGGAGGTGTGCGGTGCCCCTGCGGGCCCGGTTCCTCCGTCCCCCCTCAATTCCGTGGGTACGGTTTTCCCGCACGCGGCATGCCGATGATCCTCATGACTGGGTGTTGGCGTGCCGTGACCACGCGTCCGAGGGTGCAGGGCCACGCCGGCCCGGCCGTCGCTCAGGTACTCGCCCCGGTCGGTAGCGTCGCCGTACAGGAGGCCGACGTCGTCGCCGGGCTTGAGGACCAGCCGCAGGTGCGGCTGTGCGTTGCCGAGATACTCAAGCTCGCGGGTCTCTAGGTCAATCATGCCTGCCGACTATCGCCGGAGGACGAGGAAATGGAACAGCTCATGCGCGACTCCGGGCTGATCCAGACGTTCGCAACACGGTACAACATCCGGGTGCCCGCGGATGACCACAGCCCTGTGCTCGCCGCCACCGCGATCGTGCAGATCGGCTACGCGGACCTCGACGCGCTCAACGCGTCGTTCACGACTCCCGGGCTGGGGGAGTTCATCCAGCGGTGGCAGTCCCGGTACCCCTACCGGCCGGTCTGGGCCAATCACGAGCCGCTGTCATGACTGACTTCGCGGGAGGGCCGGAGGTCCGTAGAACCGTCGGCTCAGCCTGCGTTGGTTCGGACCCATCACCTGCTACACGCTGCGAAAATGCCCCGCTGGCTGCGAATTCTCGTGCTAGCGGGGCGTTTCTGCTCTGTCCCGTCATGTGTCACCTTGGGTCGCCGTAGACCGTCATGTTGCGGGGTCCACGGGCGCATGGTGGACGGGGATCGGGGCCAGGGAGCGGTGTGGGTAGCCGCTTGAGGGGGTTCCGGTGCCCGTTCCGGGGGTGCCCTGGCTTGACGTTTTGCCCCCGCGTCGGGCGTGCATCCGCACGTGTCCACCCGTCGGCCCGCGCGATTTCCCGGGGCGAGGCGGCTGGGAGCGGGTGCGCTGATGGCTGGGCGGGCGGTCCGGGAGACCGTGACGCTTACGGGGCGGGTGACATCGTTCCTGTGCTCCGGCGCGCAGGGTGCCGTGCTGGCTCCCTGTCGGCCTGCTGCCGTGATGAGCCGCCGGGACACCAGCGTCCCGGCGGCGCAACCGTGATCCGCGGCCCCGTCAGGAGCCGGCGAGCGCGTCGAGGACGCGCCCGTTGACCTCCTCGATCGGGATGCCCCGGTTGGTCAAGGCGATGTGGACCTTGCCGTTGTCCAGCTTGACGGCCAGCGACGCCGCCGCGCCATGGGCCATCCCGGACATTCCCGCCACGCCGCGGGATTCGTTTACCTGCCAGCCGGGCCCGGTGGCGACCTTGGCGGGCGCCGGGACGAACGCTTCGCTGGTGTCGAGCAGGTGGCAGCCGACGGCCCGTTCGTCCGCTGCTGGCCAGCGATCGGGGAATGACGAGCCGGATCCGCCAGTCGGGTGAGTTACGCCCGGCCGACGGCCGCCCTGATCAGCGTCCAAGAAGCCATGATACGGACCCTGGGTCCAATATGGACTCTGAGTCCGCATACTGAGGTGTCCCCATCTGAGCATCAAGGGAGCGCGCATGGCTAGTCACTTCACCCCCGGTCCAACCGAGGTCTTCGAACAGGCTCTGCCCGGGATCCAGGTCGGCGATGTGTCGGACCTCATGAGCCGGTGTACCGAGGATGTGGTTTTCGAGTTTCCCTTCGCGCCGGCCGGCCGGCCGCGCCGGGTCCAGGGCCGCGACGCGGTCCTGGAATACCTGAAGCCGCTCTCCTCACGCGTACGCATGCAGGGCCTCAGCCGCCTTGAGATGCACCAGACCGCGGATCCTGACGTGGCCGTCATCGAGTTCACCGCGAACGCCCTGGTGGCCGGCGACGGCGAGAGCCTGCCGATTTCTTACGTTGTTGTGCTGACGGTGCGGGACGGCCAGATCGCCCGCTACCGGGACTACTGGAATCCACTCGCCCTCGCGGCGGGAGACACCGGACGATGAGCGCTGGTCAGTCAACGGCGGTCGTCGCGGGCCGGGTACTGGTGACCGGGGCCACCGGCACGACCGGGACACGGCTGGTGCCGCTGCTGGTCGCGCTGGGGAACGAGGTCATCGCCGCGAGCCGGGCGGGAGCCGGAACGGCGGGCGCGACCGGGGTGCGGTTCAACTGGCATGAGCCGGCCGACCACGCGGACGCGATCGCCGGCGTCGAGCGGATATACCTCATCCCGCCCTCCGGCGATCCCCAGCCTGAGCTGGTCATGCTTCCGTTCCTGAAGCTCGCCCGCGAGGCCGGGGTCCGGCGGGTAGTGCTGCACAGCAACTCGCCCACGCCCGCCGGAGGACCCGGGACAGGGATCGTGCACCAGGCGATCCCTGAGATGTTCGGAGAGTGGGCGGTGCTGCGGCCGACGTGGTTTATGCAGGACGTGTGCGGCACGCACCCGTACGCGCAAATGATCCGCCAGACCGGGACAATCGTCACCGCGACCGGCCAGGCGCGCGCCGGGTTCATCGACGCGGCGGACATCGCCCGTGTCGCCAGCGCTGCACTGTCGGATGCGGCTGCCCTCAACACCGACCTGATCCTGACCGGGCCGCAGGCACTCAGCTTCACCGAGGTCGCGGCCATCCTCTCCAAGGCGAGCGGCACAGCGATCCGTCACGAGCAGGTCCCGCGCGGCGAACTGGGCGCCCGCTATGCGCAGATCGGCGTGGCCGCGAAGGCAGCGGCATTCGTCACCGTCATGGACTCGATCATCGCCTCAGGCAGCGAGGATCGGACGACCGCCTCGGTTGAGCGGGTTACGGGCACGCCGCCCCGGTCATTCGAGGCCTTCGCGGCCGCGGAGTTCCGGCTGTGAGCCCGGCCGGGACAAGGGCGGCCGGCAGGCCCGGCATGCGGGAGCGATCCGACGTGGTCCGCAATCGCCAGGCGATCCTGGACGCCGCCACCCGGCTGTACCAGGAGGGCGGCGAACCGTCCGGGATCACGATGGACGACATCGCGTACGCCGCAGGAGTAGGAAAGGGAACGGTCTTCCGCCGCTTCGGCGACCAGGCCGGGTTGCTGCGAGCTGTGTTCGATACCCAGATTAAGGCGCTGACCGAGGCAATCCAGTCAGGTCCCCCGCCCCTCGGCCCTTCGGCACCTGCGCGCCAGCGCATCACGGCCCTGCTCATCGCCATTATCGACTTCAAGATCGACAATCGCCGGCTCGCCCGGGCACTGGAGGACGTCGAGCAGCGGCCAGGCACGGGGCGCTTCTTCGAGACCCCGAACTACCTGTGGGCCCACGCGCTGCTCAGCGACCTGCTTACCGAGATCGTCGGAGCCGAGGCCAGCGGATTCTGCGCGCACGCGCTGCTCTCCCTCACACGCGCTGACCTCATCGAGCATCTGATCGACACCGAAAAATACACCAGGACGCGGCTGCACCGCCGCATCATCGACTACGCCTTTAAGGCCATGGTGATATCTTGATATCACCATGCCGATGAAGCCAGGAAGCACCAAGAACCTGCTGCTGCGCCTCGACCCCGAGCTGGCCGGGCGCCTGCAGACCGTCGCCGACGTCGAGGGCCGCCCGGTCTCCGACGTCATCCGCGAGGCCATCATCGCGCTAGTCGAGCGGCGCCGCAGCGACGAGCGGTTCATGCGCCTGCTGGAGGACAACCTCGCCCACCATCAGCAGGCGCTCGACCTGCTGCGGGACGACCCGCAGTGACCGCGCTTGAGATCGAGGACCTGGTCCTCATCGCCAGCCGCACGCTTGGCCTGGACGTCGGGCAGGTACTCGACCTCCTCGATGTCGCCGCCGCCGAGCGCGCCCTGGCTCAGGCGCGGCCAGCCGGCGACCCAGCCGCCGACGCCACCGCGCTGCTCCACGCGCTGCTGCGGCAGCAGCCGCTGCGGCTCGGCAACCGGCAGTTCGCGCTGGCGGCCATGCTGCAGTTCCTGGCCCTCAACGGCCAGGACCTGGACCCGGGCGCGCCGGAGCCGGTCGCTGCCATGGTCACCCAGCTTGCGGCCGGAACGCTGGGCACCAAGGACGTCGCGGACTGGCTGGCGCCCCGGCTGCGGCCCAGCGACCCCACCGCGGCCACGATCAAGGAGGCACCGATGCCCGAGGACACGTTCGGACGGTTCACCGACCGGGCCAGGCGGGCCGTCATCCTGGCACAGACGAGGCCGGGAAGCTGGGCCACGACTCCGTCGGCCCCGGGCATGTCCTGCTCGGCCTGCTGGCCGTCGGCGACGGCATCGCCGCCGAGGTACTGGAGTCGCTGGACATCTCGCTGGAAGAAACGCGGGACAGGGTCGGGGAGATCGTCGGCCGCGCCCAGAGCGCGCCCGCGGGCGCGATCCCGTTCACCCCGTCGGCCAGGCAGCTGCAGGAAGGGGCACTGCGCGAGGCACAGCGGCTCGGACACGACTACGTCGGCACCGAGCACCTGCTACTTGCCCTGCTCCCCGAGGGCGTCACTGCCCAGGTGCTGGCCGCCCGGGGCACCGATCCTGCCCGGGTCCGGGAACGGGTGCTGGACCTGCTGGCCAGGGCGGTCGAGCCGACAAGCCCGAAGCCCCGGACAGTCCGCCTGCCCGTCCCGGCCGGCCTTGCCGACGCCCTTGAGCAGTACCCGCAGGTGCGCCACCAGCTCGACCGCCTTCGCGCGGTGGCCCGCCAGCACGGCATCGACCCGGACGGCGGCACGGCGCGAACTGCCTGAAACCCGGTTGCCGCACCGGCGGCAGCCAGCACATGCCCGGACCGGCACATCAGGCAGCCACCCCGGGTGACGCCGAAGGCCAGGCCGGCCAGGTCGGTCCCGTCGCGGGCCTCGACCAGCGCGAAGCCTTCCTGGCGACGCTGGATCTCGAACCGCTCGGCGATCAGGCCGGCCGGCGCAGTCGGCGCTACCCGCAGGTTGACTGGTACTCGAACGCCTGGGAGCTCGCGGCGTTCACGTTCGCCTTGGTCAGGATCTTGAGGGGAATGGTTGCGCCGGCGCCTGAGTCGAGGCTGACAGGCTGCTGATTCTTGTGATCCTTGGCGTAAGCCACGATGGCTTTCACGGCGTTCGCCCCCATCTCGTACGGTGACTGCGCCAGCGCGGCCCGGATGGTTCCCTGCTGCAGGTCCTGGACGATCTCGGGAGTGGCGTCGTAGGTGTAGATCTTGATCTGGCCAGTCTTGTGGGCCTGGGCGACGGCCGCCGCCGCGCCGGTTCCCTCTGGACCGGAGACGGCGTAGATGGCCTTCAGGTCCGGGTGCGCCGCGATCAGGGCGGAAGTGTCCGATGCGGCCGTGGTCGGATCGAGATTGTCGTACTGCACGGGCAGCACGGTGACCCGCGGTGCCAGCCTCTTCAAGTCGGCCACCATCGGGGTGTACCTGGACGCCAGGGCGGGAACGCCGGCGATGGCTCCAAGGACGCCGACCGATCCCGAGTTCCCGATGTCGTCCGCTACGTACTTGGCGAAGGCGGCGTTGTCCGTGGTGCTGATGAAGCTGGCGTACTCCACCGAGGGCACGATGGGCGCGTTGACGACCACCACAGGCGTGCCGGCTTGCTGGAGGCTCTGCACCTTGGCGTTGAAGCTGCTATCGCCTGTACCGGAGATGATGATTCCCGTCTTGTCGTTGAGCGAGACGGCGTTCAGGTTGGACTGAAGGTCTTCCGTCGAGGTGTTGTTGGTCGGGCGCCAGTCCATGGTCGCGCCTTCAGCCTTGGCCTCGTGCGTGGCACCGCACATGAGCGTGATGAAAAAAGGGTCAGACGCGGTCGGAACCACGCCCCCGATCTTCAGGGCTGACGTGCTCTGGCCCGTGCTGGTTCCGGCGCTGCCCACGGTGGAGCATCCGGACAATGCTGTGACGCCTATCAGCGCGAGACTGGCCGCGCCGTAGATGGCGTTGTGTCTCATGGGTTGTCCTCCCTATCGGTAAAAGCGATGACGGTAAAAGCGATGACGGATGTGCTGTCGGCAGGCCGGAGGGGCACTCCGGCGCGGGCCGGGACCTCGTGTGCTGGCGGTCAAGCTCGCCGGCGGTAGCGGAACCGGTCGACGGACACGGCGACGATCAGGACGACTCCCACAGCGATCAGCTGGTAGAAGGCCTGGACTCCAATGACCACGAGTCCTTCTTGCAGCGTGACGGCGAGCGCGGTGCCCCAGATCGCGCCGATAATGCTGACGCGGCCGCCTTCGAGAAGCGTTCCGCCGATGATCACGGCGGTCAGCGCGTTGAGAGCGTCGTTGGCGTGGCCCGACGTCGTGGTCGCGCCGAAGCGCGCGATGTCGACGAACCCGGCGAGGCCGGCGAACGCTCCCGCGAGCATTGTCAGCCGCAGTGCGTGCAGGCGGACGTTGATCCCTGACCGCTCCGCAGCGGCCCTGGATGACCCCATGGCCAGCGACCGCATTCCGAAGCGGGTGAACCTGATTATCAGGAACATGACCACGGCGAGCAGGATCGCGACGAACGCGGGAAGCGGGATATCCGCGACTGTCTTGAGGCCGACGTCCTGCTGCAATTGCGCGGGCAGGCCGGAGATGTCGCCCCCGTTCGTAATCACCAGCGCGATCCCGGTGCCGATCCCGGCCGTACCCAATGTCGCGATCAGCGGGTTGATGCCGACGTAGGAAATAGCGAGCCCGTTGACCAGGCCGAACAGGACTCCGGTGGCGATGGATGCCGCGAGGCCGAGGAAGACCGCCCAGCCGAGCGCGTGGTAGCTTCCCTGGGCGCTGAACGACCCGGTGATGTGCTGGATCGCGATGCCGCCGGTCACGGACGACACGACCAGGTTGGCTCCGAGCGAGAAGTCGATGATTCCCGCGCCGAGCAGGAGCGCCAGCCCCAAGGACAGGAGCAGTGCCTCGGTACCGCCCAGCAGTGCCTGGACGTTGGTGAGGCTGAGGAATGAGTGCTGCGATGAGAGGGTGGCGAAGACGATGATGAGGGCGATGTCGATCAGGAACACCCAGGACGCGGTACCGGAGAACAAGCGCTGGATAATCCCCTTGGCGGGGACGGTCCTGAGGTCAGGGTCCGCCTGCTCGGCGCTGGGAAGCGGCTCGTTGCGCACCCGCGGCAGGATCCGGCTCACGCCGCCTCCTCCTTCCGGTACCCGACCATCGTCGCGACGACGTCAGGGACGGTCAGGCCGCTCGCGGGAGCCTCCAGTGCCGTCCCGCCCCGCCAGAGGATGGTCACCTTGTCCGCGACCTTGAGCACGCGAGGAATGTCGTGGGAGACGACGAGGACGCCAAGCCCCCGGCTGGCGATCGTCCGCATCAGCTCGCAGACGATCTCGCTTTGCCGGGCACCGAGAGCCGCTGTCGGCTCGTCCATGAGGATCGCGGTGTGGCCCCACATGACCGCTCGCGCCACGGCAACGCCCTGCTTCTGCCCTCCTGACAGGTCCCGGACAGGCACGGCGAGCGACGGGAGCTTGATGCTCAGCTCGCGCAGCGCGGCGTCGGCGCGCTCGGTCATCTCGGCCCGGTTCAGTACGCCGATGACGCGATAGGCGCCTTGCCTGAGGATCTCGTGCCCGAGGAACATGTTGTCCACGACGGACAGTTCCGGGGCCAGCGCGAGGTCCTGGTGCACTGCCTCGACCCCGAGTTGCTGTGCGTCCCTGATTGACTCCAGGTGCACCGGCTTGCCGGCGACGATGAGCTCGCCCGCGTCCGGCCGCTGCATTCCGAGGAGCGTCTTCAGGAACGTGGTCTTCCCCGCGCCGTTGTCCCCGAAGATCGCGACGACCTCGCCGGCGTGAACAGTAACGTTCGCGTCCGACAGTGCTTGGACATGACCGAAGCGCTTGGCGATGTGCCTGCCGGAAATCGCGATGGACGGGCGAGAGAGCGGAGCAGGGTCGCTATCCCCTGCGGGGCTTGATGAGTGGTCTGGCCACATCGGATCCTCCTCGAGCCGAACGCGGCCGGTCAGCCCTGCTGGCGTGGCGGAGCCGGTGGATGCACAGCTGCCTGCTGGACCGCGTTGCCGATATCTTGCTCTACTCGAGTAGATTCTGTCTAGAGGGAACCCGGCCCCGCCCTCGGGGCTGCTCAGCGGCGAGCGGCTGTCGCCATGGGCGTCAGCATCCGCAGGAACGGCGGATGACTAGCCGGCACGGCGCGATGACGTGCGCGGGCTGCCCGGGAGGGTCGGCCGACAGCAGCACCGATACCCCGGTCTCCGCGATCGTCTGAATGTCCTGCTGGATCACCGTCAGCGGCGGGGAAGTGAACTCTGACTCCTGCGTGCCGTCGAAGGCCAGCACGGCGACATCTCCGGGGACATTGAGGCCGAGCTCCTCGCACGCGCGCAGGGCGCCGATGCCCTGCAGGTCAGAGCAGGCGAAGATGGCCGTGGGCCGACGCGTGCGGGCCAGGACGGACCGGGCCGCCGCGTACCCCTCCCATCGGGAGAACCCGGTGCGGACGACTAGCCTGTCGGTGATCAGGCCCGCCTCGGCCATGGCCGAGCGCCACCCGTCCTCGCGGTCGACCGACGCGGGCACGTCGCTTGGCCCGGCGACGCAAAGGACGCGCCGGTGCCCGTGCCCAATCAGGTGCTGCACGCCCTCATGGGCACCTCGCCGGTTGTCTACCACGACGGACGGGTACGGCAGCGCCCCGGCCGCGCGGTCGAGCAGGACCACCCGGGTGTGCCCGGCCCGCGGATCGCTGAGGTCTGCCTCCGTGCTCGTGCCGATGACGAGCAGGCCATCAACCTGGCGGTCCCTGAGCGCTGCGAGTTGGAGCTTCTCGCGCCGGCGGTCGTTGTCAGAGTTCCCGAGCAGCAGTGCGTACCCGCGTTCGTATGCCGCGTCTTCTATCGCCTTGGCCAGCTCGGCGAAGTAGGGGTTGCTGTTGTCGGGCACCAGCAGCCCGATCGTCTGTGTCCGGCGGGTCTTCAGCGCACGCGCGACCGCGTCAGGACGGTAACCCAGAACCTCGATTGACCTCAGCACCCGTTCACGAGTGCTGTCCGCGACCGGCCTAGGGCCATCGTTGAGCACGTAGCTGACTACCGCCGTGCTCACGCCCGCGTGGCGCGCCACGGTTGCGCGCGTCACCCGGCCCCCGCTGGAAGCCGCGGGCGATGATTTCACGAGAACACCTCCGGGTGCCTAACCGCGCTGGCCAGCAGGACTGTCGCGGGCTCAAGCCGATAGTCCCGGGGCATCCTAGCCCTGAAGGTCCTGCGGCCGCGGGCAATCGCAGGTTGTGCCACACGTCCAAACGTAATCGCTACCGGGGCCCCTTGCGCGCCGGTGCCCAGCCAGCTATGAATATATAACGCTACTCGAGTAGATAGGTTGATGATGGACCTTGAAGGCACTTCCACGGGCACGGCGGCCCGTGGTGTCGTGATCGTCGGCGCGGTGAACGTCGACCTCCTCGCGACTGTCGCCCGGCGGCCTGCTGGCGGGGAAACGGTGCTGGCCACCGGCCTGCGGCGTCGGCCCGGGGGCAAGGGGGCGAATCAGGCGGCGGCAGCGGCGCGGGCTGGCGCGGCCACCTGGTTCGTCGGCGCGGTCGGTGCGGACCCGGACGGCGCGGGGCAAGTCGCGGAACTGGAGAGCGCCGGTGTCACGACGGCGCACGTCCGTGCAGTCGAGGGCGTCCCGACGGGCACCGCGTTCATCTCGGTGACTCCAGACGGCGAGAACTCCATAGTGGTCGCGGCCGGGGCCAATGACGAGCTGCGGCCTGAAGACGTCACGTCCACCCTGACCAGGCTGGCGGTGCCGGGGACGATCGCGGTGCTGCAGACCGAGGTGCCGGGCCAGGTGATCGACGCGGCCGCTCGCGCCTGCCTCGCGCAGGGAGCACGATTCGTGCTGAACAACGGCCCGGTCGCCGTGCTTCGCCCGGCTACGCTGGCGGGCGCCGACCCGATCGTGGTCAACGAGCACGAGGCAGCCGAGCTGTGCGGCACCAGCCCGGCTACGAGCCGGACCGAACTGGCCCGCGAGGTGCGGGACGTCACGGGGGCACGGTCGGTCATTGTCACCCTCGGCGCTGACGGTGCCCTCATCGCGGCCACAGGACTCGACGCGGCCATTGCGGCGCCGTCCGTTCAGGTCGTGGACACCACAGGCGCGGGAGATGCCTTCGCGGGAACGCTCGCCGCGCGACTGGCGCTTGGCGATGACCTGGCCGCCGCGGCCAGCAAGGCTGTCGACGCGGCGAGCTTGGCCGTGACCTGGCCGGGAGCACGACCTGCCACCGGCGCGCCGGAAGGCGGCAGGACCGTTCCCGCCAGGGCGGGAGCATGATGCTCAAGTCCATTCCGCCCGCCCTCACCCCTGACCTGCTGTGGACGCTAGCCGCGATGGGGCACGGGGATCGCATCGCCATCGTCGACCGGAACTACCCAGCCCATTCGCTGCACTCACGCGTGCATGTGCTCGCCGGGCTGGACACGGTGCAGGTGGTGAGCATCATCACGACGCTGATGCCCGTGGACGATTTCGTCAAGCCAGCCGCGTTCTGGATGTCCCCAGACGGCAGGCCGGAGGAAGAGTTCGAAGTGCATGGCCTGTTCCGCGCTGCGGTCGAGGCGGCAGAGCACAGGAGCGTCCCCTTCGCCGGGCTGGAGCGGGCCGAGTTCTACCGCGAGGCGCAAAAAGCCTTCGCGGTCGTGGCAACCACGGACAGCCGCCCCTTCTCCTGCTTCTTGATAGCGAAGGGCGTGATTTACGAGGCGGAGACAGCCTATAGCCCGGACCAGGGCTAGCCGGAGCCAGAACGCAAGCACTCCAAGCGCCAATCGTCAACTGCACTCAACCACTGCCAAAGGAGGCATTATGCACGACAACCAGGGCCATGACGGCGTGATCGTCACCGGGCTGACATGCGAGCACCAGGCTAACCCGCTCGGGATCGACATCCGGCGGCCGCGTCTGGGCTGGCAGGTCAGGTCAGAAAACCGGGGCGTCATCCAGCACCGTTATCAGGTCAAGGTCGGCATCGACCCGGACCTGGCCGACGACAGCCTCGTGTGGGACAGCGGCATCGTGGAATCGGGCCAGTCGGTTGACATCGAGTACGGGGGCGGGTCGCTGCGCGCGCGCCAGCGGTACTACTGGACGGTCCGCTCGTGGGCCGGGGACGAGCCCGCTGACTGGGCCCGGCCGGCATCCTGGGAGATGGGCCTGCTGGGGACAGCCGAATGGACCGCCCGGTGGGTCGAGCCCGTGCAGCGGCCCGCCCACCCCGAGCCGCCAGTGAACTTTACCCTCGACGACGCTTCCGCCCTGGGGAAGGTGCAGGTGCACCATGAGTGGCTCAACCCCGCGCAGCTGATCAGGAAGGCCTTCACCGCCCGGCCGGGGGTGGAGCGAGCACGCGTCTACGCGACCGCCCACGGGGTGTACGCCCTCGAGCTCAACCACCAGAAGGTGGGCGACCACGAGCTCGCCCCGGAATTCACTGCCTATGACAAGTACCTCATGTACCAGACATACGACGTCACGGACCTGGTCCAGGCCGGGCAGAACGTCATAGGGGCGGTCGTCGCCGACGGGTGGTACGCCGGCCGGCTCGGGCTCACTGGCCAGTCCGTCAACTACGGCGACAAGCTCGGCCTCCTGCTGCAGCTCGAGATCACCTACCAGGACGGCACCGTCGAAACCATAGCCTCGGACGACACCTTCACGTCGTCGACCGGTGCCATCCAGTACGCCGACCTCCTCATCGGCGAGAAGCACGATGCCCGCCTCGCGCCGGCCGGCTGGAGCTCGCCGGGTTTCGATGACTCGGGCTGGGCAAAGGTAAGCGCCGCGGACCACGGCTACGAGAACCTCGTGGCCCAGTACGGCGAGCCTGTCCGCGTGGTGCAGGCGCTGCCCTGCCGGGAGGTCCTGGTCAGCCAGGCCGGGGAGCAGATACTCGACTTCGGGCAGAACGTGGCCGGACGCGTCAGGATGCAGGTCAGCGGGCCGCGAGGCACCCAGGTCACCCTGGCCCATTCCGAGACCCTGGACGCCGAAGGGAACTTCTTCTCGAACATCCTCGGGCCGAACAACGAGAACACGGACGTGTACATCCTCGGGGGCACTGGCACCGAGACCTTCGAGCCGCAGTTCACCTATCACGGCTTTCGCTACGTCCGGGTCACCGGGTACCCGGGAGAGCTGAAGCCCGAGAGCTTCACCGCGCTGGCCATGTCCTCTGACTGCCGTCCCACCCTGGAGTTCGAGACCTCGGACGCCGCCATCAACCAGCTCCAGAGCAACATTAACTGGACCCTGCGGTCCAACTACTTCTCTGTCCCTACCGACAATCCCGACCGGGAGCGAGCCGGCTGGACCGGCGACCTCGAGGCCATCGCGCCGACCTCAACGTTCAACCTTGGCCTGCAGTCCTTCCTCTCCCGCTGGTTCCGCAACATGGTGCTCGATCAGCTCGACGACGGGCAGATCCCCCTGGTCATCCCGTACTTCGCCGGTTACCGCAAGCTGGCCGCCACCACCGGCGCGGACAGCTGCGCGGCATGGGGCGATGTCTCGGTCATCACGCCATGGACGGTCTACAACGTCTATGGCGACCGCCGCGTCCTGGAGGAGACCTACGAAGCAGGCCGGAGGTGGCTCGAGTACGTGATCAGGACCGCTCGGACCACCCTCACCGAACAGGACGCCGCCGACCCGGAGCTGGCCTATCTCTGGCGCGCCACGGCCTTCCACTTCGGCGACTGGCTTACCCCCTCACAGACGAGGGTGAGCGAGGCTG
>Ga0335072_10003404_pt1 | contig 23981 bp, 36 predicted proteins | sample Lox_Sample_21_FD_206725 | JGI IMG/M metagenome (GOLD analysis project Ga0335072, IMG submission 206725) | Soil microbial communities from Loxahatchee National Wildlife Refuge, Florida, United States - Lox_Sample_2.1 | ecosystem: Environmental > Terrestrial > Soil > Wetlands | place: USA... | reverse complement strand
GTTAGGAACCCGGCAATGTAGAGCTTGTCAGAGCTGTTCGCGCCGACTCCCTCGGGAAGCCTTCGGTCCTCTGCGTATTGTGTGCACGTTGTGTGATTGAATAAGTGGGCGAGACCACTCTGCTTGTCGTAAGCAACGGCACCACCCGATCCAGACAGAAAGGCGATCATAACAGCAGCAATCACGGTCGCTGGATCGCAGAGACGCCCCATTTACAACTCTCCCTAATTGCCGAAGCCGTTAGCAGGCAGCCCTATTGGCATGAGCCTAACGCTAGCGGGCGAAGGGCCATCGTAATTGCTCACCGCAGCCATAGAAGGCCGTACTCCAAGTGCTTGACCTTGCGGCGAAACGTGAGATCAAAAACGCTCCGATTCGCGCTGGTGTTCACTTGGGACAAGCTCATGAAGCGCTGTTTGGGTCGGTGGCGCGGTAGAACCTTTTTACTCTCGATCCTTCACGTCATTAGCCCATAGCAACATTCAAGTCCTTCCTCCGATCCTTAAACCGCCCAACAACGGACAGCAAGACTTACCAATGCGTGAGTATTGTGGGCGAAAGGGCGCAGTGCTCCAAGTATATCCGCATCAAACCTAACTATATTTTTACCTTCTCAGTCTATCTTCAGGGCCCTTCCATCAATAACAAGAGGCGAAGAGCGGAAGCAGGGAGTGCCAAGAGCCAGTGAGAGAGTGGGGTTGAGGGCGCATGAGCGAGTTGCTGCAACGAAGCGGGCTCGACGAGCGGAGGCTGGTCTCGCGCGTGCTGCACCGTGTGACCGGCGGGATCGTCGGCTGCCACGTACCCCACCTCAACAATGTGGACCCCTGGTTCATTGGCGACGACTGGGTGAATTGCGCGCTTGTCCGCGTCCGACGACCCTATCGCCACTCCGAGTTCTTGGTGGTCGGCGACAATCTCTCACCGCCAGAAACCGTGCTCGATGGCGAACCAATTTGGAAGTGCCCCGCCACGACGCTCCTCGGCCTGACTTTGTCCTATTTGGAACAAGCCGTCGAAGAGCGGAGCTTTCTCCTGATCGAAGGCGCTGCGATCAATCTCTACGAGCCAATTCTCTACCGCAGCCTGATGGTGCCCTTGTCAGAGGATGACATAGATATCGGCGCTGTCTTGATTGCCGCGAACTCTCGACGCGTTGGCGCTGGGGAGCATGCCAGCCCGGGTGCGCGGTTGGTTTGGGCCCACAGGTTCGGATCAGCTCGTCGTTCGGCAGTCGCGGACGGGAGCAGCGTATGATCGTTCTCAAAGCGTGGCTTTGGTGCCTTCTCATTTTTCTTGGGATCATGGCGATTCCGGTAGCTAGCATCTTGTCTCACTAGCGATAAGACGATTTGTCACGCGCGACCGGGGCCACGAATGCCTATCGAGTTCCGACAAATCACGTTCACCAGTCATGAGCTGCGTGCAGCACTGGACGACTTCTTTCTTCGGCGAAACTCACCTTTACCCCCAGGGCCGATCCTCGGCGTGCGATGGGACGGGAGTGAGCACGAGCACATCCTCGTTGAGATCTGCGCAGCCCAACAATCGGAGCATGTAACCGTGGCGAACCGGGACGCTGGCGCCGCTCTACTTCGCTATTGCTTTCTGAACAAGATTCCGCTGCCGCGTGCGAGTCGGAAATCGCTGGGAATTTCCGGCAAGAACCTGGTGCTAGAGCTGCGAAGCGAGTCTCCGAACGCTGAGGGCGGTGGCTAGATGACGCGGTTTCGGGACGATCTCAGCACTCGCCGCAGCCGGCAAACTCGCCTGCCAGACCACCGAGCGATGACCGAGCATGATGAGGACGATCTCCCCGAGCCCAGCCACGGAGTGTGGCGGCATTATTTAACAAGCGAGCTTCGGGAAACATTCGAGCGCAAAGGGGACGCGCTCGTGCTGCGAGAAATTCTGAGCTACCACGCCTTTGAGAAGCAGCAGGCAGCTGTTGACTGGCTGCAAGAGAAGCGTCACGCGCGCGACCGGCGCGACGTGGTGCGGTTTTGGTCGCTTTTCATTCCTGCGGTAATAGCCGCCGTGGCCGCAGTGCTTGCTGCGTGGCCAATCGCGCGCTGACACCGAGACCGGCCATTTATAGGCCACCATTCTCACCTCTCATGCGCAGACCTCCACCCGAGCGTCAGCGCCATAACGAAGCCGCGCGAGACGATCGAGACCATGCGCCAACGAGACACAGCGGAAAACTTGCTGCGGATCACTGTCGCGATAGGCGTGCTATAAGCGCGCCACCGATAGACAGTACTGAAAGGACGGACGAACCTCACCGAGGAAAGTCAGCTACGCCGCGGACATAAGCTGAGTGGCGCGCGCGCCGAGATCCGCCGTGACCGTCCAAAAGCGGTCGAGCCGGCGCAATGCGACAGAGGTACTCGTCAAATCCTGCTCGGTGAGCCGGCTCTTCGACAGCGCCGCCACGGTGCGCTCGTGCATCGCCGCAATCTTCTCGCGCACCGCGCGTCCTTTCTCGGAGAGGCGTACGATGGTAAAGCGGCGATCGCGCTCAGGGCGCTCCTGCAAGAGGTAGCCGGCCTCGGCCAGCTTTTTGACGAAGTAGGAAACGTTCGAGCCGAGATAGCAGCCCCGGAGCATCAACTCGCCGATATTCATCTCGAGGTCGCCGATGTTGAAGAGGATCAATGCCTGCACGTTGTTGATGTCGTCGATACCCTGTGTGTCGAGCTCCAGCTTCACAAGCTCCAAGAACCGGCGATGGAGGCGCTCGACGAGCGCGATGACGTCGAGATAAGCGGCTTCCATGGCATCCTCAAACCAAAAGCGATTGCACCTGGCAAGAGAATATAAGATCGCAGGTTAAATTGACATTTAAGCGAGCATTTCGCTACAAATCTAACACTGATAATACAGGAGACTTATTTGACACATTTATCTAAAATCACACCTATTGTCGTAGGCGTATTATGAACGTAATCCCGGCTAGTCTCGATCCGGACGGCATTTTGTACAGTGTCAGGTGGACGTTCCTTAACCTTTAATTCAACTTGCACTGCCATGTTTATCAGTCGGCTCTTTAGGTGAGCCTCGCGCGCCCTGGGGCAAATTTTGTGGACCCAAAGTGAATATAGGCGAGAGGCCGACTCATCGGCCGGGCGTCGGTTCTCCCAACTCACTAACCGCAGCTGGCAACCGGCACTGCTCAAGATTCATAGCTTGCGGTTCAAAGCGCTAGCCAGAGCCGCGCCGGGATGACCCGCTCGTACACAACACGGTTCGTGCTAATCGCCCTGATTTTTATTAGCATTCAGATACTAGTCGGGGCGATCGGCTGGATGGCATTGAGAGCGATTAATGCCACACGCTCCTATGCGACCGGCGAATCGCTTTATTCCAAGGGCCAGAAATCTGCCGTCCTCAGTCTTTTTAAGTACGCGCAATCCGGCGACGAGCAAGACTTTGACGCCTTTCTCGGCTTCATCAAGGTACCATTGGGTGACCGCATTGCGCGAGAGTCACTCGACCGCGCTGACCCCGATTTTGAAGCGGCGGCTGCTGGGCTTCGTCAGTCGCTGACAGACGAAGATGACATCCCGAGCGTGATGCACCTTTTTGTCTTGCTCCGGCACTGGGGACCTTTTGCAAAAGCGGTTGAAGACTGGCAGCAGGGCGATAGGCTAATAGCGGATTTAGTCTCGTTAGGCGAACGGTTCCAAAGTTTGCAGAAGACGAGTGCGCCCACCGATTCAGAGCGTCATCAGTTTCTTGCGAGAATTGATTTTCTGAATACGAGGCTCAATGCGCTCGAATATAAATTTTCCGAACATCTCGGCGACGCCGCACGAACGGCGATGCGGTTGGTGTCGGCAAGCCTCGCCGTTTGCAGCGTGGTGTTGTGGATCGCAGGACTGTGGCTTGCTTGGCGCACCTACTGGCACGGTATCGAGCGCGACCTTCAGCTAAAGGAGAGCGAGCGGCGATTCAGAGATTTTGCCGAGGTTGCTTCGGACTGGTTCTGGCAAACAGATGCTGATCTTAGGATTTCCTATTTCTCGGAAAGTTTTGCTTACGCCTTGAACGAGACCTCTGAATATGTCTTGGGCAAAACTATGACCGAGTTGGGCATTGAGGTTTTTGGCGGAGATGTAAAACGGTACCAGACTGATTTGGCAGCTAGACGCCCTTTCCGCAGTGTCGGTGTCAAATTCTCGGCAGGAAGCAGCCTGGCCCGATACTGGTCGATTAGCGGCGTGCCGGTGTTCGGTGACGATGGCAATTTTGTTGGATATCGCGGCACAGGCCGTGACGTAACGGCGGAGTTTCGCGGTAAGCAAGCACTCGAAGAAGCGAAGGCGCAGTCGGAAGTTGCTAGCAGAGCAAAATCGGAATTTCTCGCGACGATGAGCCACGAACTGCGGACGCCGTTGAACGCTATCATCGGCTTCTCCGAAGTGATAAAGGATCGCCTTTTCGGTGTAGCGCTCGAAAAATACACCGACTACGCTCGAGACATCTTTACATCGGCCACGCATCTATTGGGAATCATCAACGATATTCTCGACATGTCAAAAATTGAAGCGAGGCAAATGCAGTTGTACGAAGAGGATGTCGCGATTGCCGGCATCATCAAAGCTGTCCTTCAATTGCTACATCAAAAGATAGAAACGGCACAAGTTCAATTGACGATCGAAACTGATCAACACCTCCCGCTGATTCGAGCCGATGAACGCAAGCTAAAGCAAATTGTGATGAATCTACTGTCCAACGCCGTCAAGTTCACACCGACCGGCGGCCGCATAGCTGTTTTAAGTTCGCTCGATTCAGCAGGGGATTTCCGTATAGAAATCAGAGACACCGGAATCGGCATGACGCCCGAGGAGATTCCGAAGGCGTTAGCCGCGTTTGGTCAAGTCGATAGTAGTCTCGCGCGCAAGCATCAAGGTACGGGACTTGGCCTACCATTGGTCAAAGCGCTAGTCGAGCTGCATGGCGGCCGCTTTAGCTTGACGAGCGAAAGAGGTGTTGGGACGAGCGCGGTTATAACGCTCCCAAAGACTCGCGCTAGGCGTCTAGCTGCCTGAGCCGCGCGAGTTCACTCGAAGCAAGCAACGAGTCTTGCACTTCTTCGGCTGCTCTCCCGAAGAGCAAAATCGTATCGAGAATCATCTGCTGAATGGTGGCTGGGCTTTCGGTCACATCGAAGGCTCTTGCGAGATCGAGGTCGATCGCTAGATGAGATGGCGCATCATCGTGTGGAACGAGGTGGACCTCGCCCCATACCCATCTTCTCCTGCTGAAAAGATCGGTAAAGTCTTCGGCTTCGATGAGATAACGAGAGAGTTCTTCCGCAATGAACTCCGTGCCTGCGAGCATGGCAAAGAAGCCCGGCAGATCTTTTGTATAGGCACGGTCGATGAGTTCCTGAACGCCGAAAACGCGTTGATCACCAAGATCGTTGACGCCGAGGCATTCCGCATCTTTGCGCCAATGCGCCGCATGCGATCCCTCTTCACTCTTCATCTCACGCAGGGCGCGCGCCATGCGGGTGAATACTCGGCGCATGACGGAATCGCCGAATTTTTTGGCAAGCGGTTCTCGCGGCAGAGTTTGCTGGTCAATTGCTAGCTCGAACTCCCGCACGAAAGGCCAAAATCCGACCTTCAAGGCAATTGCGGCCGCCTTGTCACCGCATTTCGCCTTCCGGATCAGCGACAAGCCACTGACAAGCTCAGCGGCAGATTGTCGAAGATAAGTGAGGTCAAAATACCGTTCGTTGTCCACATGGAACAAATGATCTTGCATCCCGCCCCCCGTCAACGCCGCCTACCTACCGGGCCTCGCTTGTTCTGCGTGGCATTAACCAACCATTAACCACAATATCCAAGTGAATGCGTTAAGGCAATAACATCGTCTGTGGCTTAGAGCGTCAGCGGCGTCTCGAAGGAGGGGGCCTGCAAGCCTGCATAATTTCGTCCCTGCCCTGCGCCCTACCTAGGCGAATTCCGACCCCGGGATCGGATCTCTGATTGCGAGAACCTTCATTCCATGGCTCCGAGGGCGCCGCTACGGCCCTACCGCTGTGGGAGTGGGGACGGGCTTTGGGAGAAGACCCACTCCAGGCCACGAGCGCCCTTAGTGTGGGGCCTGAGTGGCCTATGGGTGCAGGGCGATCGCAGGCGGAAACCTCTAGATCATGCAGCGGAGGACAACTCAGATTGTGAGGACCCGACCTATCGCCGGACGCGTCGGCCGTACGAGCGCCCGCGGGCGGTAAGTCCTCTACGGCTCCTTCTTGCGCGCCTTCAGCATCTTGAGCGCTTCTTCGAGCACCTCAAGCGCTCGGAAATGCTTGTGATCGGTCGGAACAAGTCCTTGCCGTCCCGCCAGCTCCTTTTCGAGCGCGGCATGGAGTAGATCTAGGTCGCTTGCACTCAGCACTTCGCAGAAGTGCTTCGCCATCGTGCGCGCATCTCCCCCCGGGTCGAGCGAGCCGCCATTGACAATGCTGAGGAGTTCTCGCTTTACCTCGCTTATGCCAGCCATGGAAGCCCCCTGCCGACAGGTGGGCTAAGATATCACCGCAAGCTCCAATGTCTCGCTCGATATCCGGGCCGACGCGGCACGGCATCACCCGTGGTCAGGCGACTATTTCTTCGACCGGTCGGGAAATCGAAAAGAGGTGTTTGCTGGTGGCCACACCTACTAGAGCGTGAAGCGAGCAGGTCTTCGCAAAAGGCTCAAAACGCTGCTCCACACGGCCGATGAACGGGTCCGTCGAAGCTGTTCGGAACCGCATCGGCTCACTGCTCGATCGGTTCAGCCGCTCTGAATGCGCAAGCTATTTCGCCCATGCCGGCTACGCACCAACTTGAGATGATCATACTCTGGCCGCACTCGATGGTGATGGCCGTCTTGATCATCGAAGCCCAGCTCATCTCCCGGGCGGCCTTGAACGCTGCAGAGGATCGTCGGTTACTGCTATCCAAAATCCGTTGCCACCAGCAGACGGTCGGTGCACTTGCCGTCGCTCGAGAGCGGAAGGATGAGGCGGCGATAGGCGTAACTGTGGTCGCGGAGCCGCGAGCGGACCCGATGATAGAGCGGCGACCTGACCTCGCGCGCGACGAGATACTCGCTCATGACGCTTTCGGAAAGCAGGCGCACGGGATGCTCGCCGAGCCGCATGCCCTCGCGGCTCTTGTCGATGTCGGCGTTGGGGACGCGCCAGCCACGGATCACGATGGCGAAGCGGGCAGGATCTTCGGCGCCAGCATCGACGAGATGGACCCAGCCCAGCGCCGCGATCTGCACCAATCGTACCGGGTCGAGATCGGCAAGCGCGCCGCGCGACAGCAGCCACAGCTCGCGCCAGTAATCGTGCAACCGCGATAGCCGACGGCTTTCCGCAAGGCGCGATAGCGGCATCGGCCGACATTCGAACCGGTCGCCGGCCCGCTCGGCCGCCGGCGCACGCGGCAGCGTCACGATCGTTGCGTCGCCGGCGACGGGCTCGATGGCGGTGCGCGAAAGCGGCAAGCGCACCACCTGCGGCGACGATAACGGGGGCGCCTCGACGCCGGAGGCGCATATGCGCGGCGACGCGCAGCAGCCGGTGGCGCGGCAATGCGCCACGCCGGCCAAATGATCTCGCGCCGTCCCACCGAAGCCTGCGGCGAGTTCGAAGGCGGCAAGACTGAGCAGGTTGCGGCAGCCAGGTGACACCCGGAGCGACGGCGGCCCAAGCATCGCGAGAGGCATCGTCATTCAGATAACGGCAGCATCAGCGCCGTGGGATCGGCATCCGACTTTTCGGCGAAGCTTTTCAGCAAATGCAACACAGCCGTGCGCAGCGCCTTGTCGGCAATGGCTGCATAGGCGACGTTGAGATCACGGATTTCCTGCGAAGTGAGCCGTTCCCCAGCCGTTGCGGGCGCGGGCGTGGGGTCCCCGCTCTCGAGCCCTTCAAAGAAATGACTGACGGGAACGCCCAAGACAAGGGCGATCTCCTGCAACCGGCTAGCGCTGACGCGGTTGGCGCCACCCTCATATTTCTGGATCGACTGGAACGTGACGCCCACCTTGAGCGCGAGCTCTGTCTGATTGAGACCGACGATGGCGCGCCGATGACGGATGCGGGCGCCGACATGGAGGTCAATGGGGTGCGGCCCGTCGAGCTTCGCCGTGCGTCGGCGCCGCAGCCGCGCCGGTACGCTTTCTTTGTTCGTCCCGACCGTGTTCATCACTGCCCCTACGACTAGCCTACTGGAAAAAGCGAAACAAAGCGACGCTTCCGCGGCTCGCGTCGCGAGGGTTCGGTGCCATCGTCAACGCCGGTGCGAGGCTTCCGCTAGCATTCGTTCAAGGATGTGTCAGTCGCTGGGCAGGTCGCCTTCACAACGACCAGGGATGCGGATAGGCAAGTGTGGCGACAGGTACAAACGCCCGCTCTTCCCGACGCGGGCAGCCGGTAGGCCCGCCTATCGCGACCTAATGTCGCCGGAACGGCCGCGCTCTGACTATTGTTGGCTTGCCATCAGGGAACTTCGGTTTCCTGAGATGCGACGCTGCCCCGCCCGTAGCCCCCCTGCGAGCGGGGCATTTCCTTGCCCCGACCACCGCTCGCTGAGCACGACTAGGGTCTGGCTTCACTCGCCCCGCCCTCACCAGCGGGGCTTTTCCTTCGTCACGTGTGGCGCGGGTCACACTGCGGCGCGGAGCACACCCTGTTATGTGGCCTGGATCACTGCCGGGGTCGAAGCGGGAAACCCCATGCCATCGCGTCGTGACCGGGCCGTCGGTATGCGGTATGGGTATGTGATACCCCCATACCGGGGACCGTCTCCCGATGCCCGTTTCCGATCACGATATCCACCGTGCCGCCCATCTCCTGATCGCACAATATGGCGACAACGCCGTGGCGACAGCACGAGAGATGGTCGAGACGATGCGCCAGAGGGGCGATGAGGAAGGCGCCGACACATGGCTGCGGATCATCGTCGCGATCGGCACGCTGGGAGCGCCGCCGACCGACAGCAAGCATTAGAGAGATATCAAGCATTTGAGCGATATCCTGAGGTCGGGGGCCATTGGGGGATCGCATGGACGGGACGTCCGGAGGATTGAACATTCTGGTCGTCGATGACGACGAGGGGATGCGGAAGCTCATCGGGGCCATGCTCAAGCGCATGAACGTCGATCTCGTCACCGAAGCGAGTAGCGGCGACGAGGCCCTGGAGTGTTTCTCGACGGCTCGCGAACCCTTCAATCTCGTCATTTGTGATTGGGAGATGCCCGGGGTGTCGGGGATCGACCTTTTCAAGCAAGTCCATGCGAGCGGCCCCAAGCTTCCCTTCCTCATGGTGACCGGCCGATCTGACCTGGAATCTGTCGCCGCCGCCAAGAAGGCGGGCATCGTCGGATACCTCGTAAAACCCATCTCGCCGCAACAGCTTCGCGCCAAGATCGCCGTTCTCTTACTTGCCGATCGATAAACGCACCAGGAAGCGGAGCGCGTCGCTGACGACGACTGTCTCGCCTTTGCGAAGGCCGAAGTGCACCGTCGCACATTCGATCTTCGAGATGGCCTCGCTGACAGACGAGGCGCTTCAGTGTCGGCGCCTTGGCCGTCGAAGCCCGATTTGGCCTTTCGCAGGACTCAGCTGATCCGAGCAGTCCAGGACAGGCGCCAGCACACGATTGCTGGTCGGCGGAGAACGCAGGACTCGCCGAGGTCACAGCCGCGGTCGTCGTCTTCGCGTTCATCCTCGAAGGAGGAATCAGCACATGGCCAAGATTTTCATCGATCTCGGTGCGCAGCGTGACTCGATTGACCATGAAACCGAACAGCGAATGACCGGAGTCGCGCTGATTGTGCGCTGGTCTGAACAGATGTACCGCGCCGGCCACATGCCGCCCAGAGTCGCCAAAGCCTTCGCCGAACAATTTGGTGGCGAAGAGGTGGAGGAATTTTGCGGCGGTGGCGACGGCGCTGCCTGACATCGACTTGCCAGAGCGGTACGGCCCCTATACGCCATATTGTGCGGCTTCCTGCCGTGGCTACGCCGCAGTTCTAGCAGATGCTGCTGCGAGCCCGGTCAACCTGACACGAGGCGGGGCGCCCTGTTTGCGATCGCCGCAGCGAGTCGGTCGTAGGCTTCGGCCATCTCGGTCATGAAGCGCTTAGCTTCGGGGTCACCCATCTGGACGGCCTGGCTTCGCGCCGACTCGGCTCGCTTGCGCCAATCCTTGGCGGTGTAAGAGCGCATCGTCATCCGGCGAGTATACGCTCGAAGGAGTCAACGATCCTTTGGCGATAGCGAGATATCGGCGGAAGCGCGAGGGCTTGACTGCCTGATTTCGAATCGCTGGATTGCATTCTTGTCGGGTGGGAAGCAACGAGGAGGCATTCCATGCCTGCGGCACCCGACGCGCATTCCATCACTCTCACCACTCTCGGCAAATTGCTTGAGCGCGGCTAGGGGATCTTCGGCACGTGTCTTGATTGCGTTCGCCTATATCGAATGGATGCGCCAGCCGAGCAGCGGGTGAGCAGCTATTTCGACATCGACCTGACCCGCTGGTCGCGGAGCGCGGTGCGGCAAGCTTGTGTATTCGAATGGAGCCGGTCCCCTGCCCGCGCTGCGGCCATCTCAACACCGAATATCGAATTACCACGCCACCCTATCGCCGATGAGATCAAAAGCGCCTGCCCCACAAGGCCGATAGACGTTAAGCGTGCTGCCCGGTCATTGCCGCGAGCGGGCTCTGCGATCTCTGCAATGTCGAACGATCACCTCTCGCTCGATCCGCAAATCGCCCGGACCATCAATCCAGATTTCGAGGCGATGTTCTTTCAGGATAACGCACGCAAAATCGATCGCGACTGCGGGAGAGAATAGGCCCTCGGCGATTCACGCGGGCTCTCATCCACTTTAAATTTCCATCCAACGACGTAGGGCATTGCCCACCTGAGCGAAGCCACTTGTGATCTTGGGGCAAGTGGCCTCGCATACCACAGCGTGCAGGTGTGCGCGCCGGAAAGATTCAAGCCGCGCCTTGACCGACCAACGGCACTGCGCTGAGTTCGGCCGGCGTCAGCGCCTGCACATTTGCGCCAGCATCGCGAATCGCCAGCCGAGCCGGTCCCGCTCGTCCGGGTCGATATTGGCGATCATCGCATTGAGCTTCTGTTCGAGCGCCGCCTCTTTCGTGAGATCATCGGCGTAGCTCCACGCGAATGCGAGCCGGATGAGTTCGGCAGCGGTTTTGATCTCGGTCTTCATCTCCTTGGTCCTCAGGTCGCCATTGTCAGGCATGCCACACCATACTGCGGCGCAGCGAACCATGGGCTGTGCAATCTGCCGCTGCCCTCTGCTGCTGAGCGCTCCCCGGCGGGATCACATCGGTGGTCCAGCTGCAGGATGTGGCGACGTGACGCAGCTCGGAGCGGCGCAATCAGCGTCAGGCTCCCTCCCGGTGATAAAGCGTCGCGTCGGAGCCGCGGCCAAGGCCAACCACTTGCTCCTAACTCAGTTTGCGGTGCGCTGCCTTGCTGTTGCCGCGGCCGCAACGCTTGCCGGCAGCCGGGATATCCGCGGCTACTTCGACTCCGATAGCGCGCACGATGGAGACGTACATTGACCGACACGCCTATCTCGACATCAGCCCCCGCCGCTTCACCCCAGGTGATTCGATTGCGCAGGGCGGCCGAGGACGCGCAACGGCGCAATCAACGACCAATCACGCCCAGCCGAGATCCGCAGGACAGTCCCTTCGTCGCATGGCGCCTCCCCTGCGGCACATGTCGCCGCGCATGGATAGAGCATACCCACGGCAATGCCGGCGCACGCTTTCTGCTGGCGGTAACGACGGACACGATCGATGGCAAACCCATCAGTGAGCCTACCAGCGCTCCGCTGTTCCACGACGCATCCGACGTGGACGCACTTGTTGCTTTTGCGATGGGCGAGATCGATGCCAGGAACCGTGGGCGATGACCGACCCAAGCGAGGTCGTGCCGTCATGCCTATCGCGGATTGCTTCGGCTGTCAGGGTTTGAAAACGCTGACGCAGGCGTATGCGCTTCTCAGTGGCGCCTTTCCTGGCGACAAGGTCTATCCCATCGAATGGGAGACATTGACGAACTCGGTTCGTGTGCATCTAGACGGCAATCTCGATATGTATTGGCCGCGCCTTCCACTCACCGGCACCAACGTCTTCATGAAGCCACCATTTGCCAAACCAGATCATGGTTGTGACGGAGCCAAATAGCTTCGTGGAGCGGGGGCGCTAGCCGGCACTGAATGACGCCGGGCATCTTCAAAACAACCGCGGCGACTCGTCGCGGCCAATTTAGTCAGCCGTTAACCAAACCCCGGAGATGCTGGTCATGACAATCGCGGCGTCATCGCTCAAGAGGGGGATTTGGTATGCGCAGGATCAGCAAAATCATAGTAGGCCAACGCTTCCAGTCGATCGGAGCGGTCACGGGTGCGCCGGCATCGACTTATGAAGTCCAGTCGCTATTTCGCAGCCATGTCGATCAGCTGGACTATGCGCGCCTTGCTGCCATCGACGATCCGACCACGATCAAGACCATCGGGCTATCTACGCTGCTGAACCCACGGCAGTTCAACGCGGTGTGCTGACCCTTCACCGCCGCTCTACGTATTTCCGATACCCCTCGCGCCAGTCGCCGAGGAACACCGCTTGCCCTTGCTCAAGGGTTTTCTCGCGTCGGCAGACAAGCTCATGGATCGCGTCCTCTAGCTCGTCCTTCTTCTCGGCATTCCATTCGCCATGCCGAGGCTCTGGCCACAGGTTGCGCCGGTCGTGCGGTGCGCCGCCGAGCCCGAGCGGCACTCGATGGTCTTCCTCGAAATCCTGGAGGTAAGCGTCGGCGACGAAATAGGGACTGTTCGGCCGATGGAGCTGCGCCCGCTTGAGCCGGTAAGTGTATCTCTCAGGTGGGCGGATTCTCTTGGTCCATCCTCACATGCAGATCGTCTGGTTGATGTTGTCCCGCGTTACGACAGGATTGATCGCGCCCGGTGTCATGCTGTTGTCGGGCACGTCGGCTGCGAATGCCGCGGCGGCTGACAGGGCTAGGGCGAACGTGGCGATGGCTGTCGATCTCATTGTCGTTCTGTAGCAGAGAGACAGCCGGTTGCGGCTGTGACAGCGGCGTTGAGAAGAAGGTAAAAAATGCGTGGCCGTCCCCCTTATACGATCACATGAAATTGCCGTGTCAAGACGACGTGTGACGACCGTCGTAGTTCATTGTCAGGGCAATTCGAGATGAGAGCTCAGGTGCTGACCCGATATTAGCTGGACTGCGATTGCTGCTACGACTCTCACTCCCCTCACCCAGACGGCTCGTCATCGAGCCGCCGATAGTCGATGTGGATACGCATGACGGGAACGTCGCAGCCCCATAAAACTGGGGCGACATTCTCTTGATGGTCAAATTCAGATACACCTGTCTGCGGCACCAACAAATGTTCATTGAGGCGGCAAGACGCGGTGGCTGCCGAGACCCTGACGAACTGGATGCGGTAAGGCGCAAGACGCTCGCTTGATTCTCAGCAAGCTTTCCGAGGATGGTGCTGGATCACTTCAACGAGGACAGCTGTCTCGGCTGCAAGCTCGAAATCAGCGGTGTGGGCCTCGACGAAATAGAGCGCGTCGTCATTGACCTCGCAGCAATCACGCTAGAAGTCGAGGAATATTGAACGCGATGTCCGTTGGCAGCCAAGGCCTTGCTGCGTGCTGATTGGGGTCGAGCCAGGAGGAAGTTAAGCGGCCTCGCACCGGGCATGCGGTTCAGTGCTCTGCGCGGGAATGCCGGCGCCGAGGTCGAGGAATCGAAATTGGTCGGGCATGAAGATCATCTGCGGCCGATCTTTTGCCGGCGGCTCGTAGACGGCGCCGAGAACCGCGACGTTGCTCATCAATAGCCGCGGTTTGTTCTGACCTTCCGGTTCGACCGGAAGCGTCACCGTCTCGAAGCTCACAGCATCGCCCTTGTCGGTGTAAGTTTCGCGATTGATCATCGTGCCGCCGCAGGGACGCGTCGCCATCTCGCTCAAGCGCCAACGTCGCAGCGGCCATTGATCTGGGGGCGTGACTGCAGCGAAATTCCTGCCTGTCGCTTCAAAATTGATGTGGTCGCGCAACTGGCTGCCGGCCACCTTGATCCGGATATCGTTCTCGCTGATGATCTCAAACAAGATGACGCGGCCGAGTAGCCCCTTGATATCTCCAAGTTCGACCGCAGAGCGCTTCGGCATCAGGCCCTCAGGACCGCGCCAGCCAAGCCAAGCGGCGATGAAGCGTTGGTTGGCTTGATCGAGCGGCGCGGTCAGCAGCGCCTGGTCGAGGGCATTGGCTGCATCGAATGTACCCATCGCTATCTCCCGGACCTGCAAAGCTCTCTTTGAGCATGATTGACGGCTCGAGAAGGACGCCGGTAGAAACGGCCCCGCGGTGTGAGGGGAAACCCGCGGGGCCGCCGTGATCCGCCATTGGGGTCGCAGGCGACGGATCGTCTTCCCTGAACCCGCAGATGAGAGCCGATTACTGCGTTAATGATAAGAATAATCGCCGCGATTTTTGCTCAAATCCTTAGAAGCGCGCTGGTCGGCCTTGTTTACTCAGATGTAATGCCGTGCCCTCTAAACTCGGACGATGGACCGCGACGCCTGGATCATGGCCTCAACGCTGCTCGCCCGGCACGGCGAGGCGGCCCTAGATGTTCTCAGCGTCCAGCTCGCGGCGCTTCAGCGGCTCGTTGAGCTGAAGCCGAGCGCTGACGACGTAGCGATGCTAAAGTTCTGGCGCGAGACCGCGCACGCTATGCTGTCGATCTTTGCGGCGAAACCGCCAGGGCCACATAGCGTGAATTGAGCGGCGCGATGAGCTCGTTCGGCTCGCTCGACGAGGCCGTCAGCCTGACACGAGGCGGAGCGCCCTCGTTGCGGCCGCTACGGCGAGCCGGTCGTAGGTTTCGGCCATTTCGGCCATGAAACGCTTAGCGTCGAGATTGACTATCTGGTTCGCCTGGCTTCGCGCCAACTCGGCTCGCTTGCGCCAATCCTTGGCGGTGTAAGAGCGCATCGTCATCCGGCGAGTATACGCCTGGGAGGGTTAACGATCCTTGAGCGACGTAGCGAGATATCGGCGCGACCGACGGGCTTGACTGCCTTGGATTCTTGTCGGGCGGGAAGCAACGAGGAGGCACTCCATGCCTGCGACACTCGACGCACATTCCATCACTCTCGATACTCTCGGCGAATTGCTTGAGCGCGGCTATGGGATGTTCGGCACGTGCCTATATCGAATGGATGCACCGGCCGAGCAGCGGATCAGCAGCTATTCGACATTGACTTGGCAAGACTGGGGGAGGAGCGCGGTACGGCGAGCTCGTGTTTTCGAATGGCGCCCCCTGCCCTCGCTGCGGCCGTCTCGACACCGAATATCGGATTACCACGCCGCCTTATCATCGATGAAATTAGCTCTGCGCCGTGCGCTCGCGGCTCCGCGTTAGTGCCCATCGGCCTCGGCGCAAGTGCTGTCGTTCATTAAGCGCGCTGCCTCTTGTCGAGTTGGTCGGCAGTGTCGATAAGTTTCCCGATCTCACCGCTTCGCTTCGATTCGCGAATGTCCTGCGCTGATCCACATTCGGGACAGTAGATCTCGTTCTCGCTCAGAAGGCTTCGGAGGGCCTTTTGGAAGCGGTGCCCGCATTGCATACACCTGAATGTATGAAGCATGCGATCAAGATAGCTAATAGGCATGTCATCCCCCCCTGATCTCGAAGCGCCCCCATGGATAAGCGGCGTCTCATGTGCCGTTCCCGCGCCATCACGATCCCGGCCAGGGGGCCGCCGAGATCGTGACGGCAGCGGTCCCCTGCTATTTCTTGGCCTTACGCTTTGCCTTCTTCGCCGTCTTCTTCTTGGCTGCCCGCTTTTTCGCTGCCATGTGGTTTCCTTTGCGTCGCGCCGTCTGGTCCCCCGCCCGGCGCGGTGGCGGCCCTCCAACTCTCTGGAGCGGCGAGATCATTGCTGATCTAGCGCGAGACTTACGCTCTCACGCTGCGCGCATTACACGCAAGACCTCTTGCGGTCGCTTTGTCGATTCGCTTGCGTTGAGCTCGAGTCGCTGCGTGGCGACTCTCGAGTCTCAGCGTTCTTCGAGTTCGTTGCCGGCGACGCTTCAGTGCTGTTGTGGCTATCCATGCGCTGGGTGCTGGCATGCGCGCGTGCGACTCGGGCGCGCGTACTGCCATAGAAGCAGCGTCCGGTCAATGGAGCAGACGGCTTCTATGCCGCGCACGCTCACCGCTGTGGTCCAGCGTCAAACATCGGCGTCGTGGGTCAGCCGATCAATCTTGATGGCCATGATAAAGTCGTTCTCGTGGAGACCCTTTATCTTCTTGGTTCGCAACGCAACCGTCGCGTAGCCCCAGCCGAAGCTGATGGCGGGGCGGTGGCCTTCTGCTTCGGCCAATTCGCCGACCTGCTGCACAAATGTCAGCGCTTCACGGAAGTTTCGGAATCGAAAGGTCCGCTCAAGGCGATCGGCATTGTGCTCGAGCGTCCAATCAGGAGCTTGTCCTACTGGATTGGCTACTGCTCTGAGCCGTCAGCGCGCGCTGCAGTCGTTAAGCAACTCCCGCACGGCTTCGCCAATCTCGCACCACGAAGTAATCACGCGATCGTCGGCATGCAGCCGCCCGAGAACATCGAGCATATCGTCTACCAGCATCGGCGCATTGTCGCCGTGCTCGATGATGAGCCACGTCGCAGCCTTCCATATGGCGACTTTTGGTTGTGTAGTCACGCCGGCTATAAACGCAGCGAGTAAAGCTCGCACGCGCCACTGAACCTTGACGGGTGAGGTTTCTCTTTCTGACTCGCTTAGTTGGCTGAATTCAACTAAAGTCCCCGCGTTGTGGTAAGGTACGGTTCACTGGCCCCGCTTCGGCGGGGCTTTTCTTTGGCGCCGGTGTGACGCAGATCACACCCTGAGCCAAACAGTTGAGTTGTGGTTGCGCCTGGCCAACCATCCTAACCGGACATGGTGGCGCACTTCGCACCCCTGCCCGGCATGCAGGAGCGGGGATTTTCCTTTGGCCGCTGGTTCCACAGGCGTTCACGGCGTGCATGCAACCGCACGGCGCTGAATCGATGCGAACGAATCAAGAGCATCTCGCGCGGCGCGAGTGTTACTGGAACCAGAGCGCGAGCTGTTCGTTTTCGATGCGCGCCATTCCCGTCCTAGGGGCGGGATGGCGTCAAAACCTTCTCTCTGCGAGCAGAGCTCACGTTTGCGGTCGAATGTGCCGCCCGAGCGTATCTAGGAAGGCGCACGCCTATCCCCGCATCACGCCAATGATGTAGGTGATGCCGCCGCTCGCCCTCTGCTGGGTCTCAGTGCGGGGTGGTCGGCGCCACCAAAGGCTGGCCCGCTGGCTGGTTCCCTGGCTCAACTGGTTCGCGGGCATTGTTCGACGGGACGAGTGGGGCGCCAGAAGCATTCTGAGCAGGCGCCGCCCCGGCCGTCGGCGTCTGGCCGGGCTGCGGTTGATTGAGTGCGTTGCTGCAGCCGCTCACGACAAGCGCAGTGAGGCCAATGGCGGACAGTGTGAAAGTAAGCGATTTCATGGGTTCCCCTCCAAATGTCAATGACCGCAAACGAGGTAACCCAGGCGCTCGTTCCGTCCGTAAAACGATCACTGGAGAGCTGGATTAATCGGCCGGCGGCATCGGCCTGGACCTGTCGTCATCCCGCGAACGGCGCTGGCATGCGCGGCGCTCGAGCAGGGCTACAGCAGCGGCGGCGACGCGGGCCGCCGGCCTGCGACACTGAGGAGCGCAACCTTTCGTTGGGACCGATGGTAGATTCCGAGCGCTATCCTTCGCCTAACCTATCGCAGAGGCATGAATGCGCACCGCTGGAATCTTTCTCCTGATGGCCTTGGCGTTCGCTCCGGCGGCAGTCCGCGCAGCAGATCTAGCGCCAATCAAACCCCACGCGAGCTCCAACATCATCGAGGCGGCAGTGAATTGCGGGCACGACGCGCATTATGTCCGCGGTCATCGCGACAAGAACGGGCACTACATCAAGGGCCACTGCGTCCGCAACATGCATCATTGAGCGCGGCGCCGCATCGGTGGACCTTAGCGGCGACCGCTAGCTAGCCTATCGTTTGGCTAAACGGCGGCCAGACGTTCGCCTTCCTTTCATCTCGATCACCGCCCTCGGGGCTTTTCTTTCGTCAGGTGTGGCGCGGGTCACACTGCGGTGCGGAGCACGCCCCGTTATGTGGCGCGGATCACTGCAGGGGTCGAAGAGGGCGAATACGGTGTGGTGGCGCCGCCAGTAATACCCGGACTAGGTGGCGAACTCGCACCCCGCTCGGAATTGCTCCTAAGGCGCGCCGGGCGGGGCCTTCTTTTCGGCGGGGTCTCACAAGCGTTCACGGCGCGCATGCAACCGCACGGTATTGAATCGATGGGAACGAACCGAAGGCATCTCACGCGGCGCGAGCATTGCCACCGGGACGGGGCACCAATTCAACCCGTGGGCACGATCGAATCTTCGCGGATACTTTCTTAGCGGCATCTCGGCCGCCCTACGCAATGTGTTAAGAGCAAAGGCCTATGCATAGTCGTCTGCGATGCACTCCAAGGGGGGCGACTCAATGCGCGCGACGATCCAAATTCTCGCCGTTGCCGCTGTTTGCGTGATTTCACTGCTGTCGGTTGCGGCAGCGAACGCCCAAAGCCAGGTGTCTCCACAGCCGGAACAGGCGACGCCCTCAGTCAAGATCTCCGACCAGAAGCTCGACGCCGTGGCCAAGGCCATGCAGCGCATGAACACCGTCAAGCAAGCCTATCAGAAGAAGATCGATGCCGCGTCACCGGAGGACAAGCAGCGCTTGATGAGCGAAGGTAACGACGCATTGCAAAAAGCTTTGAGTGATCAAGGTTTGTCCGTGGACGAGTACAACAAAATCATCACCGTCGCCAGGAACGACCCCACGGTTCGGGCAAAACTGCTCCAGCGGCTGGGAGAGCCAGATCAGGAGTGAATAAGCGGGCATCCACGCGGACGGCAGTTTGGCCAAGCGCTGGCTGAATTCTCGCTCAGGCCTGACTTCGTCGAGGGTGGAGTAATTGCATGTCCGGCGGCCAAAGATCTGATCGCCATCAGAGTCCTAACCGAGGCCGAAGGCACCCCCTGCGCAGCTTCCAGGCGCTGCACGGTTGGCAAAGACAGGGAGCCCGAAGTCTGCGCCTATGCGGTTCGCGTGTGGATCAGAGCGCGGGCCGGCAACACGATGATTTGCCGCGAAGGGGGCGGCGTCGAGCACGGCATGGGCGCCGCGCTCGGCGAAGCCCATGAGAGCGCCCTCTCAACTGCATTGACCTTTCTGCCACCGGTCAACCGAATGCGCACCGGCCGAGAGCAACGGCGATCCCAGTTCCTCGCCGTCCCCGAGTTCCGCTGAATGGCGTCGCTGCCGCGTCGTGGAAGAGCATCGACTATCATCGCAAGCACGACAATTTGCCGCGTCCGCGACGTACCCTATTGATTGTTGGATTAGAAACCGAAACGATTCCCGCACTTGGGTCACGCATCAGTCGCCTGATGCGGGATGAAGCGCTGCAACCTTAGCAGACCAGTGACACCTTTTGTGAGTGAAGCACATGGCCACCGAGAAACAGATTGAGGCCAACAAGCTCAATGCCCAGAAGAGCACCGGCCCAACGACAGAAGTGGGCCGCAGCACATCGAGGCGAAATGCGTTGAAACATGGCCTAACTGCCAGTCAGGTTGCGATGGAAGGAGAGGAACCTCGGCAGTTCGAAGCATTTCGGAATGACATACTCGAAAGCTTGTGCCCTCAGGGAGCCATCGAAGAGCAACTTGCTGAGCGGATCGCACTCTGTTGGTGGCGATTGCGGCGGGTCTATCGAATGGAAGTCGCGATCGCCAAAGAGCACAGTGAGCCACTAGATGATGGCATGAGCTTCCTCAATCCAAAGCCCAGCGACGGATTCGTCGCGGAGAAACTGATCGCGGGGCCGTTTCAGCACCTCTCTCGATACGAGACCACGATCGAACGTTCGCTGCATCGCGCGCTTCATGAATTGGAACGCTGGCAGGCGCGGCGCAAAGGAGAAGCGGTTATGGCGCCGATCGCGGTGGATGTTACGCATTCTGCCGGCGATGGACATGAACCAGCAACTGGCGTGACAGGCGTGACGATCACTCACACGAATGGTCAAACCGGTGCGCAAGAGCCACGTAACGGCGGGCAACAGCCACGTACGCTCGTACATCAGGTCAGGCAACGAACCCGACCGACAAGGCCCCCAAGCGCCGGTTAGCGGTCTCGCCGCGGCACGTCAGGACGCGACATCGCGGTTCGGCGCCACGCCATCCGCACCAAACGCTCGGTCGGGACAAGCCCCCTTCGCTCGAATTCCCGCGGGTATCTTTCGAGGCGCTCGCCGGAGCTCGTTCTGCGCATGAGCCCAGCCAGGCGTGTGCGATCTGCGATTCGCAGCGCTCCGCATTTCAGGATCCGGTGAATCCGGCGGGTGATGGACTGACGGCGTCCATTCTGAGACGCTGAGCGGCTTTCCGCTCGCAGCGAACCTCATCCCGCGACACGAGCCCGTCGGCTTTCCGAACGCATCACAGATGATAGTCGGCTGTCGCGCCCTGCAGACGCGATGACGCCCAGGCGCCGAAAACTTCGATCGGTTCTCCGCGCGCACGGGGGCTTCGGACCGCGCCAGGTGGTTGAGGAGCTTTCGCACGGGTTCGGGGCGGCTCGATCGATCAATCAATCATTGATTTCGATTATATTTTACTATCATAGATCGAAATTGGGTTCGTTTCGCAAAAACCAATCAGCCTATGCCGAACCTCTCCAAAGCCCTGAAATCGAAGGCAGAATAACATTTCGGGCCGGTCGTTTGAATGAGAATCCTTCCGCTCGCGCTCCTGGATCGGATCAGCGGCAGCGCCCGGGCGAACGGTTCCGCGAAAACCGGCCACTCAGGGCGCGATCAGGCGCAAACCAGCTGCCATTGGTGAATTCGCCCCTGGCCTCGTATTCCTTCGAGGCACGCGATCCTGGCTTACGAGGGAGCAGGACGCGACCTTATGCAATTTCGCCAGTCATCATGACTACCGCTTCGAGCGTTTTTGCCGATTGGCGAATCGCACGCCCAGACCACCGCCGTTCTGTGCGATGAATTCGATACCGGCATCCTCGAGAGCCTTTCGTATGGCCTCCATAACGGAGCGAATAGGTCTCCGGTCGCCACTCTCGAAGTTGATGACCGTCTTCAAGCTCACCCCGCTCCTCGACGCGAGGTCACTCTGGGTCATGTCCAAGAGACCACGAGCGCCGCGGCACTGGTCGGGCGTGATGTCCATCTCCCCTTGTGCCGCGCTTTACCAAAAAAGGCAACATTTCAACTAATCTGCTATTGCTTTTTTTGGATAATGTTACATATTATAGGTACAGAGGAGGCGGCAAAATGCACATCACCAACTTAATCACAGTGTCTTGGGAGGAGGCTCGGCAACTGCGCCAAAAAATGGACGCCGCGTATCATCGATTGGCAACGATCATGCGCGAACGCCCGGCTGATGACCTGGCGCTCAGCTGCGCGCAGGCGGAGGCAGATGCGCTTGGCAAGAGATATGAGCGCCTCTGCGATCGGATCTGCAGAACCGAGGCCGCAACCCTGGAAGAGGTGCTCGCCAAACTCGAGTGCGCGACGCAATGCATTCGCGACATCGTCCCGGACGGCAAAGATCCCGACCAAGCTTGCGATATCGAACTGCGGTTCGTCTTCGCATTAGAGCGAGACGTTGGGCGCTTAGTCGCCGATAAACGGCGCCGCGAGAAGAGGGGTACCACTCGCGCGAGCCTCTGCAGAGACGCTAGGCGCAACCCTTCCCCTTAGCTCGCTCGGCACCTTTAGGCTATCGCCGGGATCTGCAGGCCGAACGATGAGCGGCCCGCGTCTGCGCCTATCTCGGGCGTACGGCGTTTCGCCGACATCCGCAGACGCTCGCCGACGACCGTTCTTCGGACAGCGGTCGGACATAGAAAGACAAATCGCCCGGCTGGGTGCCTGCCGGGTGATTGGTAATGAGCTGATAATAGCCGATGGTTTGGCTGCGGGACACTTGAACTCAACCAGCAACCTTCAGGTTTATGAGACTTAAGCGTCGCTACAGCGCGCGAAGCGATCCCCGCACCACCGCGATTAGGGCGCTGCATCGATCGACCGATCGGCCGGAGCGGTTGCGGATCCTCGACAGCACCGATCCTTAGTCACTAGAGCTTTGATATTGCGTGCGCTTTTTCTTGCGTCGCATCTCGAACTCGGTATCATGGGCCTGTCGATCGAGCTTTGTGCTCATCGACGTTCACTCGGGCAGCAGCACACAAGGCAGCAGCCCACCGATCTGGGTCTCGCGCAAGCGAGAACGGCGGTGGTGCATCTGCGCTTCCCCCTCCTTAGCGATCCGGATCGGGTGGCTTAACCGCCGCCGCGGCCGATGCGCCGTGCTGCGGCCTTGAAGGAGTCGGAGATGAGTACGTTCGTTGCCCGCTGGCGCCGCCCGAAGAAGATGCCAAGCCTGGAGGAGCTCGAAAAGAAACTTCTGTTTGGTAGCCGTCGTACCCTTCGAGAGAATGGTAAGGAGCGGCAGATAAGTGTGATTGAAGCCGTCTATAGAGTCGAGATCGCCAAAGCGCTGAAGGGTGATTAGCGTGCCATCGAATTCATAATCAAGCGTGGCGAGGCCGTTGCTGCGGCGGAAGCTGCCAAGGAAGCAGAAAGAGATCCAAGTAGGGAGCAGGCCGAGCTGCTGCTTCAGGCGATCGAAGACACCTTCGCGCCGATGAGAGCCCGGCGCGGGAGGGAAGATACATCCCAGCTTGGTCCGCCATCAGCCGGGGGTGAGGACGATCAGATCGACCACAGCTGACGGACTTGCCGCGCCCAAATTTTAGGACTGTAAGACTGTCGATTCTGAACTTCGATAAGCATGAGACGTCGAGACGCCGGGCAGCATACGGGAAACGCTGCTGCCCGGCGCCCCCGTTCCCTAGCCCTATAAAGCGCATCTTGAACCGCCCTTTCCTTGACGGCGAACGTGGCAAAATATCATCACAGGATATGATATGAGCGATGATCCGTCCGAGCATGGGCTTGAGTTCCTGCTGGCCTCCGATGGAGCATCCATCACCTTGAAGAAGGCTATTGATCAAATTCGAGATCAAGCGCGTCAAGGCCGTCAAGCAGCGACGACACGGCTTGTCCTACTCGTTCACGCTGCATGCACCGGATGGCACACGGCTAATCGGTATCGACAACGCCCATGGTGTTGCGGCCACAGGATCGCGGTTCAAACGCCCGCCGCAAGCCAACGACCATTGGCATCGAACGGAGACCGACTCAGGGCGACCCTATCAATTCAAGGACGCCGAAACCCTGATCGAGGACTTTTTCAACGAGGTAAAGCGGGTGTTGAGTGCGCGCGGAATTGGAATGACGGTCGTCGAAGTGGAAGAGACACGGAGGCCGAAATGACGAAGTACAAGGTTCAGAGCCAACGATCCCTCCGCAAGGAGATGAAGGCCGTGGCGCGCGGCGAGCGGCCGGCACCGTCGGATGCGGCCAAGCCAAGTTTCAACTCAGTCGATGTAGTAGCACGGCTGTTAACGCCAGAGAACCGTGAGCTTCTTGCCATTATCCGCGACCGCAAGCCTCAATCGGTCGCGGAGCTCGTGCAGATGAGCGGACGGGCACAACCGAACCTGACACGCACCTTGGCGAATATGGAAGCGGCTGGCTTCATCACGATGAAGGTGGTCGGCCGCCGCCGAAAGGCGCCGAGCGTTGCCATCAAGAAGATCGTCGTCGAGATCGATCCCTACTCGGATCGTGACCGCCTCAGGATCGCGT
>Ga0335072_10003403_pt1 | contig 23986 bp, 20 predicted proteins | sample Lox_Sample_21_FD_206725 | JGI IMG/M metagenome (GOLD analysis project Ga0335072, IMG submission 206725) | Soil microbial communities from Loxahatchee National Wildlife Refuge, Florida, United States - Lox_Sample_2.1 | ecosystem: Environmental > Terrestrial > Soil > Wetlands | place: USA... | reverse complement strand
AAACTACACCATTACCGAAATGCGACAGGCTGCCCGTAGGCAGCCTGCTCAAGGAACTTCGAACCGGCTCGAAGCCGACTAGTTCTCGGCGTTGATGTTGAAATAGGTCTTACCGACGGCCGTGGTGCCGTCAGGATTCTTGTAGACCGCGGTGATCGTGGTCCGGCCCAAGCCGAGCTTCGTAACTACGCCGGTGGTCTGGTCGATGGTGGCAACCTGGTTGTCGGTCGAGACCCACCGCGGCTGGCCGTTCAACTTCACAGTCTGTCCGTCCGCCGTCCTTCCCATGGCGGTGAACTCGACGGTGTTGCCGGCGGATTTAGCAGCAGGATAAAGAAGAAGCGTGGTCACTGATCCGGTTGGCGGGGGCTGTGTGATGGTGAAGGTCGCAGTGCCAACAATGTCCCCATGAAAACCAGGCGCGGTCGCGTAGATGTCGCCGACCCCATAACCGTATCCCGTGACCTCAGCAACACCGGTATTGGTGCCGACGGTCACAAACTGCGGGAAGGCGCTCGTCCATGTGACTGAGGTCGTAATGTCTTTCGTAATGGCGGCATGACCGGGGTGGGTGTAAGAGCCGATCGCTGTAAAGTCCACTGTGAGTCCGTTCGTCATCGACGTTGTGACGGCTCCGGGGTTGACGGTGATGGAGGTGAGCTCCGGATTATTGCTGCAGCTTGTCATCGGCAGAATGAGGCCCGCAAGCAACAAAGCCCCAAACGACAAACGGTCACGCATAGTGGTCTCCTGGCGTCTTTGCCATGCCGGACAGAAGCGGTGTATAGCCCGGCAGAACGATCGAGATGACGACTGGTAAGTTGATGTTAGCCCCATCAGTCGCGGTTCTATAACAGTCCTTTAGTACCGTCACCTCTGGACGATTCCCGCCATGAGAGGTTCAGGCAATAACGATCAAGCCGGCAAGTTATCTAGAATTTGAAGGCTTCCCCGGCCGGATGCAGCAACAGTTTCCTCTTGTGAGGTGGCGCAATCATACGGCAACTTGAAGGGACGAATCAATAACAATCTTGGGTCAGGAAACCATTCTCGTTACGCGCGTAACCGTGCATTCACGAGGCACTTGCAAAGCAGGATCAGCTTTACAGGAGTGCGGTCAGACGGGGCCCGAATTGTGAACACAGCCAAAGCAAGGACCGAACTGGAAGCGCCGAGCTTTGCCCCGCCAACCGTCAACGGCTACACTGCCCTCAAGATGGTACGCGCACGAGAAGATGCTCCGGAGAGGCTGGTCAGCGCGTCGCGCGCGGACGAGGAACAGAGCTTTGAACTGAAACTGCGCCCGCGGCGGTTGGGCGAGTTCATCGGCCAATCCAAGGCGAAAGAACAATTGGCGATTGCTCTGGAAGCCGCCAAGACCCGCGGCGAGGCACTGGACCACGTCCTGCTTTTCGGTCCGCCCGGACTGGGCAAAACGACGCTTGCCACCATCATCGCCAATGAACTGGACGTCGGCTTTCAGCAGACTTCCGGACCGGCACTGCAGATCCAGGGCGACCTCACGGCCATTCTGACCAACCTGCGCGACCGGCAGGTGCTCTTCCTTGATGAAATTCATCGGCTGCAGCCTGTGCTTGAAGAGAAGCTCTACACGGCGCTTGAGGACTACAAGCTCGACATCATGATTGGTCAGGGCCCTGCAGCGCGCACGCATGTGATGGACATCAAGCCCTTCACCTTTGTTGGCGCGACCACTCGGCCGGGGTTGCTGAGTTCGCCGCTGCGCTCAAGATTCGGCATCCTTCTGCGCCTGGAGTTCTACACCGAAGACGAACTGCGGATCATCGTGGAGCGCTCGGCGGAGGTTCTGGGCGTACCCATTGACGCGGATGGAGCGGCCGAGATCGCTCTGCGTTCACGGGGAACTCCGCGCATCGCCAATCGCCTGCTGCGCCGTGTACGCGATTACGCACAGGTGCGCGGTACCGGAACGATCGACCGGCCGACGGCGAACGCGGCCTTGACGATGCTGGAAGTGGACGCTCACGGTTTCGATGAGATCGATCGCCGGCTGCTGCTGACCATCATCCAAAAGTACGACGGTGGACCTGTTGGGCTGGGCACACTGGCGGCGACGCTCGCCGAAGAAGAAGACGCACTCGAAGAGGTCTACGAGCCCTTTTTGATACAGATTGGCTTTCTGGATCGCACGCCGCGCGGTCGAGTTGCCACGCGGCTAGCCTATGAGCACTTTGGCCTGGCAATGCCGGGCCGGCAGACCGGGCTGTTCTAGTCGGTCAATAGCCGCCGACGATGAACCGTCAGCCCCCCAGAGAAATCACAGGAGAATTCCGATGGCACTGACTGAATCGACCATGGAGTTGCAACTCGGTACAGCCGCTCCCGACTTTGTTCTGCCGGATGTAGTCACGGGCAAGACGGTACGTCGCGATGACTTCAGCGGACAGAAGGCCCTGCTGGTGATGTTCATCTGCACGCACTGCCCCTATGTGAAGCACGTGGAGAAAGGGCTCGCGGTACTGGGCAAGGATTACGAGGGAAAACCGATCGGCATTGTGGCCATCAGCAGCAACGACGCCGTGAATTATCCCGATGACAATCCAGCGGGATTGAAGCGGCAGGCAGAGACAATGGGATTCCGCTTTCCTTACCTCTACGACGAATCGCAGGCCGTAGCGCGTGGGTACGTGGCGGCCTGCACACCCGATTTCTTTCTCTTTGATGGGGACTTCAGGCTGGTCTATCGCGGCGAATTCGACCGCAGCCGGCCCGGCAATGGTGTGCCCGTAACGGGCGAGGACCTGCGTGCCGCAATCGACGCGGTGCTGGCCGGCAAGCCGCCGATCCAGGATCAGCGGCCATCGATCGGCTGCAACATCAAATGGAAGTAGCTGGTTCCCGGCGCATGCTGGAAAACCACCGCCTGCAGGTTCGCTGGGTTCGACATCATAGTGCCGGCGAGTTGTCGCCCAGCATGGCCTCACGCACGATTTTGATGGGGGGAAAACCCTGGCGCAGAAAATCGTCGTGGAACTGTTCGAGCGAGAACGCCTTGCCCTCTTTCTGCTCGAGATCGTGACGCAGCTTCAGAATCTCCAGCTTGCCCAGAGTGTAGTAAAGATAAGTGGGATCGCTCGTGCCGCGCTTCGCTTCTACGATTGCGGTCTCCTTCGATTGATATCCCTCTTTCTGAAAAAACTCGACTGCCTGATCGAAGGTCATGTTGCCGGTGTGCATTTCGATGCCGACGATGAAGCGCGCATCGCGCAGTAACGCATCCTGCAGCTGGCCGAGGCGCAGCATGCGCGACTCCCGCAGATCCTTGGCGCCTTCACCGGGCTGACCGTAGCCCTCGTCGAGCATCATCTGCTCGCAGTAGTGGGCCCAGCCTTCGGCATTCGAGGCCGCACCCAGCAACTTGCGCACGCGGCTTGGCGCCTGCGGCACCCACAGAAACTGTACATAATGACCAGGGTATGCCTCGTGGATCGATGTGGAGATGATGGTGCCGATGTTGAATGAGTGCATGAAGCTCTCCACCTGTGCCGGCGTCATGGAGGGATCAGGCAGCGTCACGTTGAAGTAGGCCTCGGTGGCGTGCTTCTCAAAGGGGCCCGGTGTGTCCATTGATGCGAAGGTCGTCGCGCGCATAAAGGGCGGCGTCTCTTCAACAATGGGCCGCACATCCGACGGGATGGTCACGATGTGATGGGAGTGAATGAAGTCGATGAGGCTCTGGAAAGTGGCCGTGAAGGCCGGTATCAGCTTGTCCGGCGCCGGATGGTCTTCGCCCAGTTCCTCAAGCACCGCGCGCGGATCCTTGCCGGGTTCGAGTTGCTTTGCTACCTGGATGAAGTGCTGCTGATTTTTGCGGAGATCGGCCCGGCCGATTGCAAGCAACCGGTCGAGAGGAATATCGACCATCTCGTCATATTCGAGTTTCTTGCGAAAGTTCTGGGCGCCGATCCTGTAGTCACCATCCGACAGCGGCAGAAGGTCCGACTTGAGCCATTCAAGATAGCTCTTCAAAGAAGCAACCACATCGTTGTTTGTGTGTTCGAACTCCTCCTTCAAGGCCGGGTCGCTGGCAGCCTTAAATGCGAGTGGCACGTCGTGCTCAAAGAAGCTGATGATGCCGGGCAGCTGTTCGATGGCAACCTCAGTGTAGATGTGCGGGGGATTGCTGAGATTGATACGCGCCTGTTCGATCAGGCGGGGCATCTGGCGCTCACGCGCCACCAGCGAGCGGAGGCGATCGTCCACTGGAGCAAAGTTGCGCTCCATGATGGTAAAGGCCGCATTCGCGGCGGCGCCCGAATAAAGGTCGGGATCCTTCTGCCAGGGACGAATATCTTCGAGCGTCAGAAGCTGCGAGCGGATCGAGTTCAGCACGAGTTCACAATCGCCGTGCGTTGACTCGTCAAAATCGGCCTTCGAGAGCATGGATGCAAAGCGCTTCTCGTATTTACGGAGAGCTGCAATCTCTGCGGTGCGCGCCGGGCTCGAGAGATCCTCGAGCTGCGTGTCGTACTGGTGATATCCCGCCGAGGTGCCCTGCGTAGGCTGGTACGGAAAATACACCTTGTCGAAGTACTCGTCAGAGTCGTGTTCGAAGAGAGTCTTCCAGTAGACCCGGTCGAGTTTCTTTTTGCCGGCCTTGGCTAAGTTATCGGCATGTGCGGGATAGGCAACAGACATACAGGCTCCAAGCGCAAGCAGCGCAGCAATAGTCTTCACGACACCTCTCATTGAGAAACGGCTTGCGCCGCACCGGCGGGTGCAGGCGCAAGGTTGGCAACCAATTCTCTGATTTCGAGCAGAACTTCATCGGGGCGCGCAGAGGTCAGCGGGAACTTGAGCACGCCCTGCGGCGTGAACTGGGCGCCGCGCTTGGCATTGCGTGCGACAAGACGCATCAGGTTCTGCGGGTCGACCGAAGCATTTTCAGCAAAGCGCACTTGCAGCTCGGCACGTCGCCGATCGATCTGCGCAATGCCCATACGTTCACACTCCAGGCGTAATGACGCTGCCTCGAGCAGGTAGACGGTCGAGTCGGGCAGCGGTCCGTAGCGGTCTTCCATCTCAGCGCGCAGATCGGCGATAGCCTTCTCGCTGGCTGCGCCGGCGATCTTCTTGTAAAGCCGCAAGCGCTGATTTTCTTCGGGAACATAGCTTTCGTCAATGCGCAAGGCGATTCCGAGGTTGAGCTGGGTAGCAGGCCGCTCTTCGGCTCCCTCGCCTTTCAACTCCTTCACAGCGGCTTCAAGCATCGAAGTGTAGAGCTCAAAACCGACAGCTTCAATGTGGCCGCTCTGCTCGCCCCCCAGCATGTTGCCCGCGCCGCGCAACTCCAGATCAAGTGCGGCGATCTTGAAGCCAGCGCCCAGGTCGCTAAACTCTTTGAGCGCAGCCAGACGCCTCCGGGCAATCTCGCTGAGTTCCTGCTCCCGCGGAATGAGCAGATAGGCGTAAGCACGGCGATTAGAGCGGCCCACGCGACCGCGCAGCTGATATAGCTCGCTCAGGCCATGGCGGTCGGCGCGATTGATGAGGATCGTATTAGCGAGGGGAATATCGAGTCCGTTCTCAATGATCGTAGTGGCCACGAGCACGTCAAACTCATGGCGCATGAAAGCGAGCATCACCTTCTCCAGATCGCCTTCGCTCATCTGACCATGGCCCACCGAGACGCGCGCAGCAGGAACCAATTCCTGAATCCGTGCGGCAATCTCGTAGATCGATTCGACGCGATTGTGCACAAAGTAGACCTGGCCGCCGCGTTCCAGTTCGACCTCGACCGCCGACCGCACGAGCTTCTCATCGAACTTGGCGACAACCGTCTGGATTGCCATGCGGTCTTTGGGCGGCGTTTCAATGATGCTCATGTCGCGCAGGCCCACCAGCGACATATGCAGGGTGCGTGGAATCGGCGTGGCTGACATGGCGAGCACGTCGATCTGCTTGCGCATCTGCTTCAGGCGTTCCTTGTGGCGCACGCCGAAGCGCTGCTCCTCATCCACGACAAGAAGTCCAAGATCCTGAAACTTGATGTCTTTCGAGAGGACGCGATGCGTGCCGATGAGGATATCGACCTTGCCAGCTTCCACTTTCTCCACGATGGCCTTCTGTTCTTTCGCCGTGCGAAAGCGCGAAAGCATCTCGATCGTGATGGGGAACTGCGAGAAGCGGCGTTTGAAGGTTTCGAAGTGCTGGAAGCAGAGCACGGTGGTCGGAGTCAGCACGGCAACCTGCTTGCCATCCTGCACTGCCTTGAAGGCGGCGCGCATGGCCACTTCCGTCTTGCCATAGCCGACGTCGCCGCACAGCAGGCGATCCATCGGCGTTGCCGCCTGCATGTCGAGCTTGATGGCTTCAATCGCCGTGAGCTGATCGTCGGTCTCGCGATAGTCGAACGAGTCTTCAAATTCGCGCTGGAACTCGTTGTCGGGTGAGAAGGCGGTGCCTTCGACCGTGTGCCGTTCGGCATAAAGCTTCAGTAACTCTGCAGCCATGTCCTGCATGGCCTTGCGCACACGCGCCTTGGTCTTGGTCCACTGCTGCGAGCCCAGTTTATTGAGCACGGGCGCGGGGCCGGAGTCGGTCGAACGGTACTTCTGAATCAGATCGAGCCGCGTAAGGGGAACGTAGAGCCGCGCCTGCTCGGCAAACTCCAGGATCATGAACTCGACCGCAAGCCCGTCCTGCACGATCTCTTTCTGGCCTTGATATTGCGCGATGCCGTGCTCCACGTGGACGACATAATCGCCCATGGCCAGGTCGCGAAAATCAGAGACAAACGCCGCGGTTTTGGAGCGCTTCGGCTCAGGGCGCGCCGTGATATCGGCCTCATCCGAGAGATCATTGGCGCCGAAGATGATGAGGTTGCTGTTTGGGAAGCTGACGCCCGAGGCGATCTGCGCGCGGACGATCACGGGGACGAACAATTCACCTGCCAGATAGCTGGCCTCGTCGAACATCGTGTCTCCACCGGGATGGGCCACACGACTGCCGAGCCTGTAGGGGATCTGGTAGTCGCGGAGTACGGTCGCCATCCTCTCCACATCGCCTTGCGTGGGTACGGCAAGAACGATGCGCTGGTCTGCCGCCATTAGATTGCGCAGCTGCTCGGTCAGCGCGGGAATCGAACCGTGAAAGCGCAGTGTAGGCCGCGAACTGAACGAGATCTCGCCGAGTGTGTTGTCCTCTTCCAGCACATCGACCGCACCGAGCTGATCGAGGTCGAGGCCGGGATGGGATGACAGCGTTGCCTGCAGAATCTCCGGACGCAGGTAGATATCCTCTGGCCGGATCAGCGAGCCGATGCCGCTGCGCTCATGGCGCTGTTCGACTTTGTTCCACCAGCGGTCGATCTGGTTTTTGACCATTGCAGGCTCGTCGACAAACAGCGCGCATTTAGGCAGCAACTTTAGCAGGTGGCTCTCTGCACCAGCTACGCAACTGAAAAACTCCCACCCGGGAAAGACGCTGACGCCACCTGCTGCCGCTGCTTCAGCTTCGAGATTCTCAGCGTCGCCGTCTCCTTCGATTTCGACGCGCTGCCGGCTGAGCCGCGCATTCACCGCAGCCAGCAGTCGCTCGGTGACGGGCGTTTCTGTCAACGGCAGCAGTTGCGTCTCGTCGAGGCCCGATTGCGACCTCTGCGTCTCAGGATCGAACTTGCGGATAGTCTCGATCTCGTCGCCGAACAGCTCGATACGCACGGGGCGATCGGCCTCGGGGGAATACACGTCAAGAATGCCGCCGCGACGCGTGAACTGGCCCGGCATCTCTACCAGATCCATCTGCGTGTAGCCCACGCTGGCCAGGTGCGCGGTCAAGACTTCGATGTCGATCTCCTCGCCGCGGCGCAGGGTAACGGCAAGGCTGGCATAGTAGTCGCGATCAAAGAGCTTAAGGGCCGCGGCCTCAGCTGGCGCGATAAGGATGGAAACGGCGCCAGTGGCCAGCTTATACAGAGCCGCAGCGCGCTGTTCCTGCACATCGGGGTGCGGCGAGAGGTTCTCAAACGGAAGAACGTCGTGGGCAGGCAGGCGCACAACGCGCGCAGGATCGATGGCTCCCGTCAGCTCGCAGCCGGCACGCAACGCAGGCTCCAGCGCCTCAGCCGCCTTGTTGTCAGCTACAACGACGATGACAGGCTGCCGGGCGGCACGCGCAAACATCGGGAGATACAAAGAACGGGCCGTCGAAGTGAGCCCGGAGACACGGCGACGCCCCGTACCAAGGCTCAGGTGCCTCTGTACGCGATCAAATGCGGAGGAGTGCTCCAGCTCCGCGAAGGTATCGCGGACAAACGGGAGGATCATGCACTACCAGTTTACCGCCTCTGGCAGCGTGTTCCGAATGAACGTTAACGCCCGTTGAGCCAGCTCACCGCTTGCGCAGGCGCAGCGATTGCCACGTGCCGTCACTCGCCCAGCCGCCATCGACCGACAGTGTGTGGCCGTTGACGAAGCCGCTCTCTGCCGGGTCGGCAAAAAAGGCGACGGCGTGGGCCACGTCGCCGGGTGATGCAAAGCGGGCCATCGGGATGCGGCCCGTGATATCAGCGTCGGTGTAGCTCCCGCCTGCCTGATCGGCTGCGTCCATCTCGGTCTTCACCCAACCGGGGCACACCGCGTTGACACGCACGCCGCGGCCGCCCCACTCGGCGGCAAGCGTGCGAGTGAGGCCGATGAGGCCATGCTTAGAAGCGTTGTAGGCTGCACGATCGGCCACGCCGAGCAGTCCGGCAACTGAAGCAATGTTGACAATGGAGCCGCTGCGCGCGGCGAGCATCCTCTGGCCGAAGATCCTCGCCAGAAGAAAAGGCGCAACAAGGTTCACTTCAAGCACACGACGGTAGTCGGCAAACGAAGTCTCCTCCGCCGGCGCGATATGGCTGATGCCGGCATTATTCACGAGGACATCGACGCGGCCGTAGCGTGCATCTACCTCCGCGGCAAAGCGAGTCACGACTGCCTCATCGGTGATATCTCCGGCCAAGCCGAAGGCCGCGCCGCCTGAGGCCTCAATCGCGCCGACTGTCGCCGACGGCTCGTGCAGATCGATGATAGCGATGGCGAAGCCTCGCCTGGCCAGCAGCTCCGCCGTTGCGCGGCCAATGCCCTGCGTGCCTCCTGTAACTACGGCAACGCGCTCAACGGTGCTCATAGGCGGGTACGCTCTCCTCTGCGGTGGACAGAACTCACTCGTCGCCGAGCGCCTTGGCAAACGAGTAGAAGAAGTCAAGCGACTTCCAATACGACTCAATGGGCAGCCGCTCATCCTGGCCATGCGCGCGGTCATCATCGCGCTCCAGCGCGATCGCCGAGTAGCCATAGCACGGAATGCCGGCCTGCGCGAAGTAGATTGAATCGCTGGCGCCGTTCTCCATCACCGGCGTCACGGGTGTACCAGGCCAGATGGCCTGCGTGATGCGTGTCAGCGGGTCGAAGACCGCCTTGATGGGCGTGGGTGGCGCCATGGCCTTGCGATCCGGGGCTGTGTCGGAAACGACGCCGGCATCCGACACATACTTCACGCTGAGCGCAGGGTCGGCAAACAGTGCGACAAGTTGCTGGCGAATCTCCTCGGGCGAATGGCCCGGAAAGATACGGCAGTTCACATTGGCCTGCGCCGTCTGCGGCAGCGCGTTGTTGGCGTGACCGCCGCTGAGCCGCGTCGCCACGCAAGTGGTACGGAAGTTGGAGTTGTAGCTTGGGTCCGCGCTAAGGCGTGCGGCCGCGGCAAGATCGGGCGGCGTGGCAAGAATGGCTCGGATATCGGCAGCCGTCTCGCCGCTTTCGCGCTTGGCGAGATTGGTGAAATAGGTCCGCGTCACTTCGTTCAGCTCAAACGGAAACGAATAGGTCGCGAGCTTGTCGAGCGCGTGCATCAGCTCATAGATGGCGTTGTCGGGACGCGGTAGGGAGCTGTGGCCGCCGCGGTCATACGCCGTCACCTGGAAGTCGGAGTAGACCTTCTCCGTGGCCTCCACATCAGCAATCATCGCGCGGCCATCATCGAGTTCAATGCCGCCGGCGTCAGGGTTGATGACAAAGGCGGCATCTACCAGGTCGCGATGATTCTGCACCAGCCACGACGCTCCGTTGAACTTGCCGCCCTCTTCATCGGCAGTCAGTGCGAGGATCAGGTCGCGTTTGGGCTTATAGCCCTCGCGGTGCAGGCGCAGGAAGGTGGCGACCAGCGCGGCATCGGACTCTTTCATGTCCTGCGTACCGCGTCCGTAGTAGTAGCCGTCCTTCTCCACAAACTCAAAGGGATCGGTATGCCAGTCGGACCGCAGCGCCTGGACCACATCGATATGGCAGAGAAAGAGAACAGGCTTCTCTGTGGGCTGGCCCGCGGCGTGATACCACACGACGAGATTCTGCTTGCGCGGGTCGGGACCCAGCAGGTGCAGGTCCGAGGCCGGAAAGCCGGCATCGAGAAAGCGCTTCTGCATCGCCTCGGTAGCCGCGGTTACGCTGCCTTTCGGAGTGTCCGTCGTGTTGATCTCGATCAGTTCCTTGAAGATCGCACGGGCTTCGGCGCGGTCGGATGCCGATGCTGTTGGCAGCGGCGTCTGTGCGGCGCTTACGAGACCAAGGCTTAGAAGAGCGACAGCGGGAGTGACAAGCATCCTGGGGAACGTGATGAGTGGCATGTGCGCATTGTAACGGGACGGGGCAGTCTCTCGCCTGCCGTCTCCGAGCTGGCGCACCGATTGCGCCTATTTGGCGAAAAGCGCCGCGATACTGCGCCGAACCTTGGGCCGTTCAATCAATTGCAGACCAGCCGCGCGGGCGGCCCCCAGTTCCCGGTCGAAGCGATCAGGCTTGACGTGGCCGACAGGCTCAGCCAAAAGCAAGCGGCCTCTCGGTTTGAGCGCGGCCGCCGTTTCATTGAAGAAGTTTTCCGGCGAGTGCATCTCGTGGACCACGGCGAAAGCCAAAACGAAGTCGACCGTCTCTGCGAGATCGGCGACGCAGAGGGAATCGGGTTGTGCAAGGCGTGTTTCAATGCGGGATTGTAGACCGGACCTGTTTGCACGTCGACGAAGATTCTCGAGCATCTTGATCTGAATGTCGACAGCGATGACGCGGCCTGTGGCGCCTGCCATGCGCGCCATGGGAAGAGTGAAAAAGCCCATGCCCGGGCCAGGCTCGAGTACGGTCATTCCTTCTTTGAGGTAAGAAGCAAGCAGACTTTCCGGACGATCCGAACCCAAGCGCCGGACTGGACTGATCAGAAAGTAGCCGAGCCACCACGGACAAACATGTTCAGCCACAGGGTTCCCCTTTCGTTCTCGCGACACGGGAATAGTCCGGCGGGGATGACCGGTCCGTGAATGCGCGTCATCAGATTACTGCCGCACATATGGTAAGACGGACTTTGCTGTAGATTTATTGTGTTTGGAATTTCGAGGTGCAGGATGCACAAGAAAATTCTTGCTCTAGGCTTTGCGATGGCAATGATGACAATATCGGCGGGGGCACAGTCAGGTCCCGAGCGGCCGAAGATCCTTGCGGTCTCGCATATCGCCGTTTACGCGGCAAACCCGGCGGTCACCGACCACTACTACCGCGTGGTGCTGGGTGCGGAGAAGGCGCCTGATCCGGAAAACGCGAGAGGCGTGCGCTACATGTTCAGCGAGGATCAGTGGGTCGAGGTGCTGCCGCTGCCCGCCGATGCGGGCAAGAACCGGCTCGATCACATCGCGTTCACGACATCGGATGCAGACGGCCTGCGGAAGTATCTTGCAGAGAAGGGCTGGCACGCACCGGCTGCAGTGAAGGCCGACAAGAGCGGCGACCACTGGTTCGAGGTGTTCGATCCCGAGGGCAACCGGGTACAGTTTGTCGAATCGGGCGCGCGATTAAAGAGTGCGGACGCGCCGCACGCCATTAGCCACCACATCATTCATGTGGGCATCCTGATTCACGACCGCGCCACTGAAGACACGTTCTATCGCGGGTTGCTCGGCTTCAGGCCCTACTGGTATGGCGGCATGCACGACGACAAGGTCGACTGGGTCAGCCAGCAGGTACCCGACGGGCACGACTGGCTGGAGTACATGGTCGCAGGCGGGCCCGGCAAGGGTATTCCGGATTCCATGTCTGAGCAGACGCTGGGCGTGCTGAATCACTTCGCGCTGGGCGAGGCCTCCGTCGAGACGACGTTCAAGACGCTGCAGGCAGACAACCGGCTTGAGGGACGGCACGATCCGGCGCCGAAGATGGGCCGCGACGGAAAGATGCAGTTCAACATGTACGATCCCGACGGCACGCGCGCCGAACTGATGAACTTCCACGCCACGGAGAAGCCGTGCTGCTCGGCGTTCACGGCCGAGGACCCGGCGCAGTAGAACGCCGCCCGATTGCACTCTGCCAGCAGACTGAAGGCAGCCGTCACGGCGATGGCTGCTTTTTCTTTTCTTCACGCTAGAATTAATTCATGTCCGCCACCGCAGTTTCACCGGAGATTCTGGCCAAATACGAGCCCGTGATCGGGCTTGAAGTGCACGTGCAGCTGCTCACTCACACCAAGGCCTTCTGCAGCTGCAAGAACCGGTTCGGCTCCGCGCCAAACACCAATATTTGCCCAGTCTGCCTGGGCCTGCCTGGTGCGCTGCCGGTGCTGAATGCGAAAGCGGTGGAGTATGCGACGCGCGCGGCGCTGGCGCTGAACTGCACGGTCAATGTGCGGTCGATCTTTGCGCGAAAGAACTACTTCTATCCCGATCTGCCCAAGGGTTACCAGATCTCGCAGTTCGACAAGCCAATTGCCGAGCACGGCTGGATCGACGTCCCCGATGCGGAGGGCAAGACAAAGCGCATTGGCATCACTCGCCTGCACATGGAAGAGGACGCAGGCAAGAGCCTGCACGAGGGCTTTGCCGACTCAGCCACGCGAACCTATCTCGATCTGAACCGCTGCGGCACGCCGCTGGTCGAGATCGTGAGCGAACCGGATATCCGCACGCCCGACGAGGCCTTCGAGTACCTGACGCGGCTGAAGGAGATCCTGCTCTACACCGGCGTCTCCGATTGCAACATGGAAGAGGGTTCACTCCGTTGCGACGCCAATGTCAGCGTCCGTCTCAAAGGCGCTGAACGCTTCGGCACCAAAGCCGAGGTCAAAAACGTCAATAGCTTCCGGTTCATTCGCGCCGCGCTCGAATATGAGATCGAGCGCCAGGTTGAAGTAATCGAAAGCGGCGGGCGCGTACTGCAGGAGACCCGTCTGTGGAACGCCAACGAAGGCCGCACCTACTCCATGCGCTCGAAAGAGCAGGCCCACGATTACCGCTACTTTCCTGAGCCCGATCTGCCGCCGCTGGTTCTAACGCCCGAGTTCATCCAGCAGCAGCGCGCGGATCTGCCCGAATTGCCCGAGGCGCGGCGGGCGCGCATGATCGCCGAGTATGAGTTGAGTCCCAAGGATGCATCCACGCTGACGTCCTCTCGCGAGTTTGCCGACCGGTTTGAGGCTGCGGCGCGCAGCGCGAAGAACCCCCGGCGCGTGGCCAACTTATTGCTTAGCGAGCTTGGTGGACGCCTCAAGGCACTGGGCCTCGAGCCCGAACAGTCGCCGGTGTCGATGGCAGGGGTGGTAATGGCCGCCGATCTGCTGGAGGAGGGCAAAATCAGCTCCAAGCAGCTCAAGCAGCTTCTCGATATCTGCTTTGAGAAGGGCGAAGACTTCCCTGCCGTCTACGAGCGCGAGAAGCCCCAACAGATTACCGATGCCGGAGCGATCGAAAAGCTGATCGATGAGGTGATTGCCGCCAATCCCAAGCAGGTGGAGCAGTATCGAGCCGGCAAGAAGACCGTGGCCGGCTTCTTCGTCGGCCAGGTAATGCGCGCCTCGAAAGGACAGGCCAATCCGGCGCTGCTGAATGAGCTGGTGGCCAAAAAGCTGGAGGGGTAAGGAGCGTTGCGGTATCGAGACGGATGCCGCAACGCACAGGCTACTTCATCTTCAGTTCAGTTTCGAAGTCCTTCCGCGCATCCCAGGAGCTCACCGTCTTAACGCCGCTCTTGTGGCCGCCCTTCTCAGCCCAGAGGTCGTAGTCCTCAGCCATATTTACCTGGGCGAAGTGGAAACGGCCGTTCTTGGACGAAGTATAACTCCGGATTGACTTGGTCTTCTGGTTTTTGAGGAAGACCGTGGCCCCTGCGACCGGATTGGACTCAGCGTCGATGACGCTGCCCGAAACATCCCGCTGCCCGATATTCTGCGCCTGAGCGATAAAAGGATTGCCATGTACGGCCAGGGGGACAACACCGACCGCAAGACCAAGGAAAAATGCCAGAATGGCCAGTCTTGCAGACTTAGATTTCACTCTTCCTCCTCTTCTTCGTTGAAATACTCGTCTTCTTCGTCGTCATAGTCGTCTTCGACCTTGGTCAGTTCCAGAGGGTCGACGCCGACCACCTCATATTCTGATCCACATTCGTCGCAGGCGACCACGTCGCCCTCTTCCAGTTCATCCACTTCAATGTCGAGATCATTTTCGCATTCAGGGCAGCTTGGCATGGCAGCCTCCTCTCTCAAGGCGTTTCGTGTTGTAGGATGGCGGTACCTCGCGGTACGACTCCGCTAGTTTTAGAGAGTACCCGGCCCCAGGTCAAGGGGGCAGGCTCGCCGGCTTGATCACGAATGTATACGGAGAATCGACGATGAGACTGCTCCCCATTGCACTGCTCTGGTGCACCGTGTCCGCGGCCTGCTTTGCTCAACCCGACTATCGCCTTCAAGGCGCCCCCCTTCGGGCCGCTAAACCGGACCCCGCGATTGCACGGGCCCTGACTACTATCCAACCCGTTCACATACAAGAGACGATAAAGACGCTGGTTGGTTTCGGTACACGGAGCACCCTGTCGAGTATGGAGACCGATCTACCGCCTGGCCAGGGCATCAATGCCGCAGCTGACTGGATCGAAAGCCAGTTCAAGGAGATCTCACGGCAGTGCGGCGGATGCCTCGAAGTTCGACGCGATACATTCATGGCCGACCCGAACAGCGGGGGACGCTGGGCGGGCCGCATTCCCCGACCCACGCGGATCTCGAACATTTACGCCATCCTGCACGGTACGGACCCTGAAGAGAGCAAGCGGATGGTCCTCGTGACAGGCCACTACGATTCGCGGAACACCGACATTCTTGACGATCACGGCGCGGCTCCCGGCGCCAATGACGATGCATCGGGCGTGGCCGTCTCGCTGGAATGCGCCCGTGCTCTGAGCAAGCTCAAGTTCCCGGGCACCATCGTCTTTGTAGCGGTTGCCGGAGAAGAGCAGGGTCTGGTGGGCTCAGCGCACCTGGCCAAACTGGCCCGCGATGAGGGCTGGCAACTCGTAGCGGTGCTGAACAACGATATCGTGGGCGGCAACACGACGCCAGGCGACAAGCTGCAGCTGAAAGACCGCGTGCGCGTATTCTCCGAGGGCATCCCCACCACCGCCACACCCGAGGAGATTCGGCGCATCCGCGCACTCGGCAAAGAAAACGACTCCGCGAGCCGCGAGCTGGCGCGCACCATCGACGAGGTCGGTCAAAGCTACTTTCCGCAGGCTGGGCCGACCGCGTTCAGCGCCTTTCCTGTTTCACGGCCTGACCGCTATCTGCGCGGAGGCGATCACAGCTCATTCAACGCCGAGGGCTTTGCGGCCGTACGGCTGACCGAGTGGCGCGAAGACTACAATCACCAGCACCAGAATGTCGTGATTCCCCTGCCCGGCTCCGACAAGCCGATCCTCGGCGACTTGATCCGGTTTGTCGACTTCAACTACGTAGCGAAGGTCGCGCGGCTCAATGCAGCGACTCTGGCTACACTGGCCGCCGCCCCAGGCGCACCTGAGAAGGTGGCCATTGACGCCAGGCGGCTCGAAGACGGCACGACGCTTACCTGGAAGCCGCCCGCGGGAGAGCGGGTGGCCCACTACGAGGTGCTTTGGCGCGAAACGGCGGCCCCGGAGTGGCAGTACATGAAGACGGTTCCACCACAGGCCGGTGACGGACCGATGACCGTGACCCTGCCGATCTCCAAAGACAATGTGATCTTCGGAGTACGGTCAGTGGATGCAGGCGGGCACAGGAGCCTCGTGGAAACTCCATAAGCGCGAATGCCGTCTCTTTCCATGTCGGCGTTCCCTGACGTCACCGACAGGAAGAGACGCCTGCTTTATGCTGTCTGCCTTGTTCGGGCGTCGATCAGCAGAATCCCACAGGGTAGGGGGGCCCAATGACCTATCGACTTTCTTTGTTCGGTACTCGATCTGGCAGCGGTAAGCGAGTAACCCGGTTTGGCGGCGCCGTTGCCAGTCTTGTCACTTTGATCACTGCAGGTTGCGGTGGACATTCCCCGGCATCGCCGGGGTCGGGGTCAGGTCCAGTACCGGGAGAGTCAACCAAAGTCGCCATTCAGGTGGCAAGTACAGCCAACGATAAGTTCGTTCACTTCAACATGACGATCAACCAGATCACTTTGACCAACCAGGCCGGCGTGACCACCACCATCTTCAATACTCCAACAGACCTCGACTTCATTCCGCTGAATGGCAGCGCCGCACCTTTCGCAACCGTCTCCATTCCACAGGACGTGTACACTTCGGCAGCGATCAGCGTTTCGAACCCGCGGTTCTCATTCATCAATATGAGCTCGCAGGGAAGCATCGGCATCAATACCGACGCATACGGCTACACGCCGACCCCGCCGGTGATCACATTGGCAAGCCCAATCACCATAAGTGGCTCGACCATGGGCCTCACATTGACACTCGAAGCAGCTCAATCCGGTTCCTACGATACCCTATCTCTCCCCGGACAGGCTTCCTTCAGCATTAACCCGACTTTTCTGCTGGCAGCCTTCCAGATACCTCAGCAACCCACTTCTCCACAAAACGGGAAGTGCACAGGGCTCGCTGCGCAAGTAAACTCGATCGATAGCGGCGGCAAAGCCTTCACGGTCACATTCGCCGGTGATCCACTCACCAACAACGCCGGAACTCTTCAGGTTGCACTCAGCTCGTCCACCACCATTCAGGGAATTCCGTCCGCGAGCAGCCTGGCGCCCGGCCAACTAATCGACCTCGATATCGCGCTGCAACCGGACACGACGTACACCGCCAGCCGAGTCGACGTCCTCGATCCGACGGCGACTGATTTGAATACGGGCCAGCTGCTTGAGCTCGACCCCTCATACCACAACTACGTCATGACCGATGCCGTGCAGCAGCAGGGCGCCGATCTTTCGAGTCAGCCCGTCGGTATGGGCTATCCCTATGAGTTCGGGAGCGCAACAACATTTCAGGTCTCCGGGCAATCCGTAAGCTTGAGCAATCTGCCATTCCAGGCCGAGTTCGACGGATCTACCCTCGCCCCAGGGCAAATGGTTTCAATCGGCTCGACTTCCATCTCTGTGCAGGGAGGCACCTGGACCCAACCGACCAGTATCACGCTCGTGCCACAGACCATCGACGGTGCGGTCAGTGCAGTCGCAACAAGCGGAAGCTATACCGTGTATACGGTCCAGCTGGCGCCATACGACCTGATCGCGCAAATGAATAGCCCGTCAGGAGCGCCAGTCACTTACCGGCTCCAAAATGCCGATCAGGTATTCGTCTACGCCAACTCCAGCACATCCAAGATGAACTCTTCTCCACCAGGCGTCGGAGGCACCTTCCGTTTCCACGGGATGCTCTTCAATGACGGGGGAGTCTTGAGAATGGCGGCGGATCAGGTGAGCGACGGTGTGCCGCAATAAGGCAGCTTCGCGGCGCAATCAGGCCCCTCATGACACGCGGTACGCTCGCAGTTTACCCTGAGAGCTGCGATGCGCAGAATCGGCAACACTCCGCTGGCCTTTCCCAGTTTTCACGGTGCGACGCGCCTTCTGGTCCTCGTCAACCTCGCCACCTACTTTGCGCTGCTGCTCATCGGAGCGGCCAAGGTTGATGTGGCAAACTGGTTGTTCCAGCACGGAGTCTTTGTCCCCCAGTATTTTCTGCGCGGATGGGTCTGGCAACCCGTCACCTACAGCTTCGTTCAGGTGGGGCTGCTAGGCACGCTTCTCGCGTTGATGTCACTGTGGTTCCTCGCGGGCTTTCTTGAGGATTTCCACGGCAGCAGTTGGGTCTTAAGCCTCTACGCGACCGGGGTGCTTGGTACTGCCGCGGCAGCTCTGCTTATCTATCTCGCCAGCCGGCTTTTCGGCTTTGCTTTGCCGACGATTCCTCTCACAGGCTCGTTCGGCGGCATCTTTGGCATGCTCGCCGTTATCGGGCTTCTTTACGGCGAAACCGAGTTCATGATGTTTCCGCTGCCCATCAATATCAAGGCAAAGTACCTGGCCATCGTGTACATCCTCGTGGCTGTCGCCATGATGTTCGGCGATCTGCGCCTGTACGCCTTCGCGCAACTGGGTGGCGCCGTTGCCGGCTGGCTATTCCTGCGCCTGATGCCGCGCCGCGGAGTGGCCTTCCTTTTCAGCGAGCAGTGGTATGGGATGCGCAACCGCTACTACCGGTGGAAGCGCCGCAGGGCCGCACGCAAGTTTGAGGTCTACATGCGCTCGCAGGGGCGCACCGTGAAGTTCGATGGACAGGGGCGCCTGATCGACGAAGACCGCGACGACCGCTCTCGCTGGAACTGAAGTCGGCCTGTCGCCGGTATCGAATATGCCCCGGTGGAAGCCCTCAGTGGCTAACCTGGCACTTTGTCCACGGAATGTCCCAAGTTACCCACTGATTCTGCTACACCTACATCCTCGGTAACATAAAAGGGTTACTTCCCGCCCCGAAAGGTGCATTGAAGGCTCGTGCGCCACCTCCCACACTGTCAATGAACCTTGATCTGTGCACGCCATGGTTTTGGGCCCTGTATACGATTAGGAATTTCGTCAGGGGAGTTGATGGTTCAAGTGTCGTTCCTGGAAACGGAACGGCTCTTCGTAGATTATCGACCGGCCCGCGCGCATTCCTGATCTGGTTAAGCTGCAGTAAATTTGCTCGCCCGCTGTGGGCAGCTTTTATCCCAGATACGTGAGGCTTGCCGTGTCGGCAACATCCCGAATGTTCGCGGTTATGCTCGTCATGCTCTTCGCTGTGCTGGGCATCGGGTTTCTGGCATCATGGGACCGCACCCATGCAGCGTTTCCATTGACACCGAACGATGTCCGTCTCGTGTCGATCCAAACTGCGGAGAGGCTCGCGCAGGCAAGACTCCACAATGATCTGGCGGAGACCGCCGGAGAATGGCAGCGTGGGATCGAAGGGATCTCATTTCTGCTTTGCGGCAGCTTGTGCTTTCTCGGAATCCGCCTTCGCAATCAGGCGATTCGCAACACCCGAAGCTACGAATCGGTAGAACACGCTCTTGAGCGGCGCGTGGAAGAGCGGACGCGTGAACTTCGGCAGGAGGTGGAGGATCGCCGGCTGGCAGAACACCTGAATCGAGGCCAGAGAAAGATCCTCGAGATGTTGACCGACCTGGAGGGTTACGCGACGGAAGACATTCTCCGCTATCTGACCCAAACCGTTGCAGCGCGGAACCAGGGTTGGGAGTGCGCGCTTCACATGGCCGAAGTCCGCGGAGATGGCTTGTGTCTGGCTGCGAGCTCTGATGTCAACGACCGGCTCAAGGAGTATCTGGAATATGTTGGCGCTGAGTTTAGAGATACTCCGGAGTGCCAGGCCAGCGCCTCCGGCGAACTCCACATCGTGGAACAACTGAGCGAGGTGGGGCTTCCGTGGAGTTCCCTGCTCGTCGCCAATGGCATTTTCTCCGTCTGGTCTATGCCGTTTTGGCGAGACAGTGGAAGCAGACTTGCGGGTATCCTGACCATCTACGCCCGTTCACGGTGTAGACCGAGCGTGCGGGAACAGGAGCTTCTCGAAGGCGCAGCGAAGCTGGCATCCCTGGTAGTCGAGCATCGCCGAATCCACTCAGAGGTGGAACACAATTCGCTGCAGGATGCCCTCACTGGGTTACCCAACCGGAAAGCGGCAGAAGATGCCCTTTCCAAAGCGATCCGCACGGCTAACCGCCAGGGCGAATGCGTGGCAGTGCTGTGGGTCGATATCCATCGTTTCAAGCACATCAACGATCAGCATGGCCACAACACTGGCGATTACGTACTGAAGACAGTTGCAGAGCGCCTACGCCGTAGCCCTCTGAGCACCAGTCTGGTGGCGCGAGTGGGAGAAGACGAGTTCATGGTGCTGGTTCCCGGAACTGCCGACTCCATCGACACAGTTGAGATCGCTCGCCGCATTGGGGGCAGCATTTCACGTCCTGTGTACGCCGGATCGAACAAGCTCTCGGTTTCCGCCAACATCGGCGTCTGTGTATATCCTCAGGACGGCAACACAGCCGACCTGCTCGAGAGGAATGCTGAATATGCGGCCTCCCGGGCCAAACGCGCCGGCGAGCCCTTCTGCGCCTTCTCTCCCGCTATGAGCAAAGAAGCGCGTGAAGCAATTGAGATAGAAGATGCACTGGGCGTTGCCCTTGAGAGGAACCAACTGCGTCTCGTTTATCAGCCGTTGTACTCCCTTGCGGGCGAATTGACCGGATTTGAAGCCCTCCTCCGCTTCCGTCATCCCAGGCTAGGGAATGTCTCACCGGCGCGATTCATTCCCATCGCAGAAGAAACGCGGCTCATCTTGCCGATCGGCGATTGGTGTTTGCGTGAGGCCTGCCGCCAGCTCCAGGCGTGGCAGCAGGCGGGAACGCCCAGTGTGCGCATGTCGGTTAACATCTCTGCGCTGCAGTTCATGCGCGACGATTTTGCCGATACGGTGGCGCGAGTGATCTCGGAGTTCGGTCTCACGCCTCAGCAACTTGTCCTGGAACTGACTGAGTCGGTGGTCATGGAAGACTATGACGCCGTGGTCCGGCAGATGAATCTGCTGCGCCAGTGCGGGGTTCATATCGCCATGGATGACTTTGGCACCGGCTATTCCTCCCTTAGCTACATTCACCGAATTCCCGTCGACATTCTCAAGATCGACCGCTCCTTCGTCGAGCGCATCACCGATCCTGAAGGCACGCGGCCTATTATCGAAGCGGTTATTTCCATGGCAATGCATCTCGGTCTCAGCGTTATCGCAGAAGGCGTCGAGACATGTGAGCAACACAACATCTTGAAAGAAGCTGGCTGCCACGGCTTTCAAGGCTATCTCTTTGCCAAGCCTCTGCCACCGGAAGAAGCCGAAGCTTGCCTGATCGCGAGTCGCACCACCCGCTTCGGCGGCCATCTCGCTAAGACCGGAGACAGTCTTGCTGTCGCGTAGGTCAATTCCCATTGTCGTTGGTCGAGCGCCGCGCAGCATTGGGCGAGTCGAATCTGCAGAGCGCTTCGCACTGCCCGAAACTTCTCCAGCCGGCGAGTCGATCGCAGCGACCCCCTCTCAACAGGGTCTGCCCGGAAGGCCCGTGGCAGATGCGCCAAAGGCGGCATCCAACACAAATCACCCTTCCACTTCACCGGAGCCGCTCTGATCATGAGCCCGAGCGGCCTTCTCTTTTGAATCCGGTTCCGCACCGGGATACTCAGCCCGCTTAGCGTACAATCCTCTCTGGAATGACCACCAAACTTGCATTTCTTTTCCCAGGTCAGGGCTCGCAATCCGTCGGCATGGGACGCGAACTGGCCGAGCGCTTCCCCGTTGCTGCAGAAACCTTCAAGGAGGCAGATGCAGCCTGCGGATTTCCCCTTTCGAAGCTTTGCTTTGAAGGTCCCGAAGACGCGCTCAAACTCACTGAAAACACCCAGCCTGCGATTCTTACCGTGAGCGTGGCCGGGCTGCGCGTACTTGCCGAGCACGGGGTGAAGCCTGACCTTGCCGCGGGTCATTCGCTCGGGGAATGGTCGGCCCATGTGGCCGCCGGAACGCTGAGCTTCGCCGATGCGGTCCGCTCCGTCAAGGCACGCGGACGCGCCATGCAGCAGGCGGTGCCTGCGGGTCAGGGCGCCATGGCGGCGATCTTGCAGCTCGATGCCGCCAAGGTAGCCGAAGCCTGTGCAGAAGCTGCAGAGGCCACAGGGCAGACCGTCGCGGCTGCCAATCTCAACTCGCCCGGCCAGACCGTCATCTCCGGCGCCGCAGCCGCCGTCGAAAAAGCTTCAGAACTAGCCAAGGCCAAGGGAGCACGCCGCGCGGTGATGCTTCCGGTAAGTGCGCCTTTCCACTGCGCGCTTATGCAGCCGGCCCAGGAAGAAGTCGCCAGGGTATTGGCGGCGCTCAGCCTTCACGAGCCGCGCTTTCCTGTCGCCGCCAATGTGACTGGCGGCATGGTGTCCACGGCTACGGCCTCGCAGGATGCGTTAACACGCCAGGTGACCGGCGCGGTGCTCTGGGTCGATTGTATTCAATCGCTGATTGCTGCGGGCGCCACAGCCTTTGTTGAAGTCGGGCCGGGCAAGGTGCTTTGCGGACTCCTCAAACAGATCGACAACACGCAGAAGTCGCTCAACGTGGAAGACGCTGCAAGCCTGGAGAAGACGCTGGCGGAGCTAGGAGCGGCATCAAGCTAAACTCGGCGACCCTATTTAAGTTTACGGGCCGAGATATAGCTCAACCGGCGAAAAGCCCAACGTGTGCGCCGATGGGTCGTAGTCCAGAAAAAGATTGTTGCTCTTCAGCCCGTTGATGCGGATACCCAGGATAAGCACATTGCCTGAGATGCGCGCTGCCAGGATCTTGTGCGTCTTGATTACGCCGTACTCATTGGCCGAGCTTGCCGGACTCCAGTCTTGCTCAAAACGATCGAACGGATACGCGCTGTGCTGTGCCGGGTGCTGCTTCCAGTCCGGATCATGCGTCCAGATCGCGTAAGCCTTCTGCAGGTCGTTCTTCTCAACGGCGTCGAGAAAGTGATTCGTGATCATGCGCCCGCGAAAGTGCGTCCACCAGTTCCAGGGCCAATCGACTGGCATGCTTGCCGCAAACCACGAGCCGACAAAAAGAACGATAAACAGCCCAGCACCGCTCCAGAGCAGCACGCTCTTGCGCTTTTCTCGGGCTGCGTTAAACGCGGGGGCATCTAGAAGCGTCATGGATGTGAATCCTCGTGAATAAGCATACGGCAAAACATTCGCAAGTTGCGGCGCGCGAGCGGCCAACACACTGCCCTATCGACTTAGACACCGCGCGGGCAGTCCAGGTTCCTGCCAAATCACCTGGATCTCAGTCTTCACGCGAATAGAGCGTACGGCTCTTTTCCTGATGGCGCTCGAGTGCGAGCTCAATCAGGCGCGTGATCAGGTCGCTGTAACAGATGCCCGATGCCTCCCAGAGCTTCGGATACATGCTGATCTGCGTAAACCCCGGCAGCGTGTTCACCTCGTTGAGAAAGATGCGCCGCTTGCCGCCCGGCTCCATCAGAAAATCCACGCGGGCCAGGCCTGAGAGTTCGCAGGCACGAAATGCTGCAACCGCCATCTCCCGAATCCGCTTGGCCTCCACCCTGGTCAGTTTTGCCGGTATCACCGGCACGGAGCCTTCTGACAGGTACTTCGCCTCGTAGTCGTAGAACTCCTTGCCAGGAATGATCTCGCCGACGACCGACGCCTCGGGTGCGTCGTTGCCCAGCACGGCAACCTCCAGTTCGCGCGCCTTGGCGTTTCTGCCGCCAACGCCTTGCTCCACGATTAGCTTGCAGTCATACTTGGCCGCAAGGTCCAGAGCCGGTCCCAGTTCTTTGCGATCATGCGCCTTGCTAATGCCCACCGAAGAACCAAGATTTGCAGGCTTCGCAAAGACGGGATAGCGCAGCGCCGCCTCTATTTGCGCAATGCACTTGCGGCGCGCCTTCTCCCACTCCGACCGCAGCAGCGTCACATGCTTCACGATGGGCAGCTTCGCCTGCGCGAAGAGCCGCTTCATGACGTCTTTGTCCATGCCCGCGGCCGAGCCGAGGACACCCGAGCCAACGTAGGCGATGCCCGCCAGCTCGAAGAGGCCCTGAATCGTTCCGTCTTCGCCAAACGTCC
>Ga0335072_10003402_pt1 | contig 23993 bp, 21 predicted proteins | sample Lox_Sample_21_FD_206725 | JGI IMG/M metagenome (GOLD analysis project Ga0335072, IMG submission 206725) | Soil microbial communities from Loxahatchee National Wildlife Refuge, Florida, United States - Lox_Sample_2.1 | ecosystem: Environmental > Terrestrial > Soil > Wetlands | place: USA... | reverse complement strand
GGTTTCCCCGATGCCGTTGAACGTCACCGCGGAGAGCGGCTCGGTGCCGTGGAGCGGCGGGATGAGGTGAGGTCGGACGAGGCCTGGCCAGAAGATCTGGATCGCCGCGAAGATCGCCAGGGTGATGGCCATCGCCGGCAGGGTCCGGCGGATGAGCACGCCGACCGTGACGCCGAGCGCGAACGCGAACGCGGCGTAGCCGACCGGCGCTATGCCGGTCGCGCCGAAGAGCGGAGAACTGAACTTGTTGATGCTGAGCGAGTTCTGCCCGGCCTTCTGGGCGGCCTGGTAGAGCGGGCCAGCCCACCAGCTGGTCATCAGGCTGATCAGCCCGGCGGTGACCATGGCCGCTAGCCCGATAAGACCGAGCTTGACTGCAATCCAGCGAGCCCGCGAGACGCTCTGGTTCCAGGCCAGCCGGAAGGTGCCAGCCTCGAACTCGCGAGTGACCAGCGGCGCACCCCAGAACAAGCCGATCAGCGCCGGGACGGCATACACCAGGAAGATGCTGCCGTAGAAGACCAGCTCAGTCGTGCTGCCCTTCACCTGGTTGATGAAGTTGCCCGCGTCCGCGGCGCAGCCGGTCCGGCAGGTTGCCAGGCCGTTGTCGTCGAACAGTGCGGCCAGGTGGGGGCCGGTAGCCAGCAGGGCGATGGCCACCGCGACCAGAGCGGCGCCCGCCACGATCGCCTGCGCGCGGAACTGACGCCAGGTAAGCCAGATCATTGGTGGTACCTCCAGGTATCCGAGTGCCCGCTCACGGCCGCCGCCGCCGGATCTGCCAGGTGCAGAGCGCGCCGAGCCCGGCCGCCAGGACCAGGTAGACGCCGGTCTCGGCAAACTGCAGTGGCCAGAACCGGCTCGCGGGCTGGTAGCTGACGAGCTGACGCAGGTGGAGGCTGTTAAGCCAGTTGTTGCAGTCCTGCTGCGGCACGTTGGCAGTGCATGCGTGGCCGGGCGGACCGTCGAAGACCCGGCCGGACGCAGTGATCGTCTGGTTCGACAGGATCAAGGCGCCGGGCCGGCTGTAGTTCCCCTTGAGGATCATCGTGAGCGGGCCGTTCCCGTTTGAGGTCATGACGACCTCGTTAGCAGTGTTGGCGTTGAACGGCGCGGTCGCCTGTACCGGCGGGATCAGGTGCGGCTGCACCAGAGTCGCCATCAGGATCTGAACGGCAGCGAAGACGACGAGTGTGACCGCCATTGCGGGCACCGCCCTACGGATGAGCACGCCTGCCGTCACGCCAAGTGCGAACGCGAAGGCGGCATAGGCCAGAGGAGCGACGCCCCGCGCGCCGAACACCAGCGGACTCAGCCGGAGGAAGTGGCTACCCGACTGGCCGTAGCTCAGCGCATGATCGATCGGGCTCGCCCACCAGCTGATTGCGAGGCTGAGCAGCCCGGCGGTCGCGACCGAGGCCAGCCCGATCAGGCCGAGCTTGCCGAGCGTCCAGCGAGTGCGGGTAACGCTCTGGTTCCAGGCCAGCCGGAAGGTACCGGCCTCAAATTCACGGCTGATCAGCGGCGCGCCCCAGAAGATCCCGATCAGCGCAGGTACCAGGTACATCACCACGAGTCCGGCGTAGAACAGCTTGCCGTAGGTAGTGAACTCCAGGTCGTTGATGTAGTGGCCGGCCAGCGCCGCGCACGCGGTGTGGCAGCTTGGCAGCCCGATCTGGTCGTACCGCGTGACCAGGCCGGGACCTGTGACACCGAGCACGATCGCGACTACGGCCAGGAATGCGGCGGCAGCGATGGCCTGCCAGCGGAACTGACGCCAGGTCAGCCAGACCATTGTGGGTTACCTCCAGCGGAGTCGACGGGGAGTTCCGGGTTGCTGTCAGCCGCGCCTGCGGCGGACTTGCCAGACGCACAGCACGCTGAGGCCCGCTGCCACGACCAGGTAGATCGCCAGCTCCAGCCACTGCATCGGCCAGTACCGGCTTGCGGGCTGGTAGGTGATCAGCTGACGCAGGTGCTGGCTGTTCAGCCAGTTGTTGCACTGCTGCGGAGGAGCCGTGCTGCTGAGGCATGCGCTACCGGCCGGGCCGGTGAACACCTTGCCTGATGGGGTGATCGTCTCGTCCGACAGGACCCAGGCGGCCGGCCCGCTGAAGTTCCCCACCACTGTCATCGTGTTGCCGGGCGAGCTGATCATGATCTCATTCGCCGTATTGGCGTTGAACGGGGCGGTCAGCCGCGCCGGCGAGATCAAGTGTGGCTGGATGAGCAGCGGCATGACGACCTGCACGGCCGCGAAGATGACAAGTGTGACGGCCATCGCGGGGATCGTCCGGCGGATCAGGACGCCAGCGGCGACGCCGAGCGCGAACGCGAACGCGGCGTAACCGACCGGCGCGATGCCGGTCGCGCCGAAGAGCGGCGGCGCGATCTTGTTTATGCTGAACGAGTTCCCCCCGCCCTTCTGGGCGGCGTCGTAGAGCGGACTGGCCCACCAGCTGGTCATGAGGCTCAGCAGCCCGATCGTGGCCATGGCAGCCAGGCCGATGAGACCGAGCTTGACGGCGATCCAGCGGGACTTGGTGACGCTCTGGTTCCAGGCCAGCCGGAAGGTGCCGCTCTCAAGCTCGCGCGCGACCAGCGGCGCGCCCCAGAAGATCCCGATCAGCCCCGGAACGGCATACATGAGGAAGGTGCTGCCGTAGAAGATCAGCTCGGTCGTGCTGCCCTTCAGCTGGTTGTTGAAGTTCACCGCGTCCGTGCTGCAGGTGGTCCGGCAGGTCGCCAGGCCGTTGCTGTCGAACAGTGCGGACAAATGGGCGCCAGTGCTGAGAAGGGCGATTGCCACGACGGCTAGGGCGGCGGCGGCCACGACGGCCTGGAGGCGGAACTGACGCCAGCTCAGCCAGATCATCGGGTGCCCTCAAGCATCGGGTGGTTCGAGCCTGCCTTTGCGCTGCCCATATATGCCAGGACCAGGTCCTCGAGGTCGAGACCGGCGACGGACAAGGTCGGATCCTGGATCGGCTCGTTGCTGCGCACCACAAACGAGCTCTGCCGGTCGGTGTGGCTCTCGGTGATTACCTGCTGGCCTGCCGGGAGGCTCGCGGTGTCGCGCCGCGGCCCGGTGAGTAGATGGTGGGTGGCAAGCAGACTGCTGACCTCCCCAGCGATCTGCACTCGGGAAGCGACGAGCACGATCAGGTAATCAGCGACGCGCTCCAGGTCGGTCACAAGGTGCGAGGACATCACGACGCTGAGCTCCTGATCGGCCGTGGCCTCCATCAGGACCTGCAGGAACTCGCGCCGGGCGAGCGGATCCAGGCTCGCGATTGGCTCGTCCAGCATGAGCAGCTGCGGCCGCTTCGCGATGGCCAGAGTCAGCGCGAGCTGGGCCCGCTGGCCACCCGAGAGCTTCCCGGCCTTCTGCTTGGGGTCAAGGTCGAGCTGCTGGATGCGCTTGCGCGCCAGATCGTTGTCCCATGCCGGATTCATGTGCGCGCCGAACCGGAGGTGGTCTTCGACGCTCATGCTTGAGTAGGTCGGGGTGTCCTGCGCAACGTAGCCGACGCTTGCCAGCTGGGCTGGATCGCTAGCTGGCTTCTTCCCGAGCACCGCGATGCTGCCGGTGGTCGACGTCAGCATTCCGGTGGCCAGGTTGATGAGGGTCGTCTTGCCTGCCCCGTTCGGACCGACGAGACCGACGACGTGCCCGGCCGGGATGCTCAGCGTGCAGTCGGTCAGTGCCCACCGCCGCCCGTACTGCTTGCCCAGGCCGCGGGCCTCAATTGCAGCGGTCATACTGCTTCCTCCTGAAGGGCGGACCTCACGGTCTGCTGGTAAATGCCGTCGATGCTGTCGTTGTCCAGACCTGCTGCCCTGGCCTTGCGGTACCAGCGCAGCAGGTCCTGGCTGAGCTGCTGATGCGCGGCTATCGATGCGTCAGTCAGCGTCTTGGTGACGAAGGTGCCGACGCCAGGCTTGGCTGCTGCTACGCCCTCGTACTCGAGCTCGCGGTAGGCCTTGAGCACGGTGTTGGGGTTGATCGCCAGGGCCCCCGAGACGTCCTTCACGGTCGGCAGCTGATCGCCCTCCCTGAGCATCCCGAGCCGGAGCGCTTGCCGTACCTGCTGGATCAGCTGCAGATACGGCGCGACCCCTGACCGGGTGTCCAGGTGGAACTCGATCACCAGGCCTCCAATCGCCAGTAGCGGATGAGCTTGCATTTATCTAGTTGCCTAGCACAATAGCTTGCTAGGTCAATGGACGCAATTGCTGAGCCGGAAGATCGGCCACGGATTCCTCAGGAACTCGGCGACACGCCGCGCGCGTTCTGAGGCTGTCGATCCGGCGCTCGTTACGGTGGAGATCATGGCGACTCGTGCGCCCAAGGGCGCAGCGCGCCCGCGTGGCGGCACGGCCACCCGGACGCGGCAAGCGAGCAGCACCGCTCGCAGCAGGTCCGGGACGTCGGCGTCCAAACGCCGGCGTACCGCCTCCTCACGCGGGCGCTCGCGGTCGGCCGGCTACCGCCGGTCGAACGGTCGCCGCAGCTCACGCCCGGTGCGGTCTGCTAATCCGTTCGTGATCCTGGCCAGCTGGATCGTGGCTGTGATCACGGGCGTCTGGATGGCGCTTGCGCACACTGTCGGGGCGGCGTTCCGCGTGATCGGTGATAGCGCGCGCGATCTGGATCCGCTTCACCGCAGGGATGGCCTCGGTCTCGCGGCCTTGTGCGTGGCGATCGTCTTGGCGGTGGCTACCTGGGGTCATGGCGCCAGACTGCTGCGGCCGCTCGCGACCTTTATGCACTCGGTGTTCGGCGCGGGGTCCTGGGTGGGCCCGATTCTGGTCGCCCTGCTGGCCTGGCGGTTCTTGCGGCATCCCGACAGGAACGCCGACACCGCCCGAATGGTTATCGGCTGGACCGCACTGCTCGCCAGCGTCCTGGGCTTGGTGCATATCGCGTCCGGGACGCCGGGTCTGTCCGCGGGCATGCCGGCCATCAGATCGGCAGGCGGCCTGCTGGGTTACGCGGTCTCGGCCCCGCTGGTCGCGGGCGTCACGAAGTGGGCCGCGATTCCGGTGCTGGTTCTCGTCGCCGGCTTCGGCCTGCTGGTAATCACCGGCACGCCGCTGCACCGCGTTCCCGATCGGATTGCCGAACTGCAGGGATTCAGGCAGCGCAGGCTGGCCGACGGTGACTCGGACGACGCCGAGACCGCTGGGCCGAGGCGCGCGCAGGCAAGGCTGACTCGGCGGAAGCAGGAGGCGCTGGAGGTTGGCGCCCGTGACCGCGCCTATGACACTCCGCTGATAGGCGGGTTCCTCGGGCGTCGCGATGGGCCGAAGAACATCGCACCGGGAGATGACGGAGCGGGAGTCAGCGCCGCAGATGCGGCCGCGGCGGCCGAGGCACTCTCGTTCGGGGCAGGGGCGACCGCCCCGGCAGCCGACGATGCGTGGCCCGCGGCGGCCGACGGTCACCCGGCGAGCGCGAACGCTGGCGCTCAGGCGAACAAGAAGCCAGAGCAACTGACGCTCGCCGCGATCACTGATGGCAGCTACACGCTGCCGCCGGTCGCGCTGCTCAAGCCAGGAACCGTGCACCGGGCGCGGACCAAGGCAAACGACACCATGGTCGAAGCGCTGTCGGGGGTGCTTGAGCAGTTCGAGGTGGACGCCCAGGTAACCGGCTTCACCAGGGGCCCGACCGTCACCCGTTATGAGATCGAACTGGCGCCCGCGGTGAAGGTCGAGCGAGTCACTCAGCTGTCCAAGAACATCGCCTACGCCGTCAAGAGCGCCGACGTTCGGATCCTGTCCCCAATCCCCGGCAAGTCAGCGATCGGCATTGAGATACCGAACACCGACCGAGACATCGTGAGCCTCGGTGACGTGCTGCGTTCGCCTGTTGCGACGGCAGACCAACATCCGATGGTCGTCGCCTTGGGCAAGGACGTCGAAGGCCGCACGGTCGTGGCCAATCTCGCGAAGATGCCTCATATGTTGATTGCCGGGGCGACCGGATCAGGCAAATCGACATGTATTGGTGGATTGATCACCTCTATCCTGTTGCGCGCTACACCGGATGAAGTGCGGATGGTGCTGGTCGACCCCAAGCGGGTCGAGCTCGCCGCCTACGCCGGGATCCCGCACCTTATTACCCAGATCATCACGAACCCCAAAAAGGCATCGGACGCCCTGCAGTGGGTGGTCGGCGAAATGGACCGGCGCTACGACGACCTGGCGGCGTCCGGCTTCCGGCACATGGACGATTTCAACAAGGCCGTCCGGGCCGGGCGCATCAGCTCGCCGCCGGGCTCTGAGCGCACGTATGCCCCTTACCCGTACCTCCTGGTGATCGTGGACGAACTGGCCGACCTGATGATGGTCGCGCCGAGGGACGTCGAGGACGCGGTGGTCCGGATTACGCAGCTGGCTAGGGCGGCTGGCATCCATCTGGTGCTTGCCACCCAGCGGCCGAGCGTGGACGTCGTGACCGGGCTCATCAAGGCCAACGTTCCGTCCCGGCTGGCGTTCGCGACCTCAAGCCTGACCGACAGCCGGGTCATCCTGGACCAGCCGGGAGCAGAGAAGCTGGTCGGCCAGGGCGACGCACTCTTCCTGCCGATGGGCACGAGCAAGCCGATCCGGCTGCAGAACGCCTTCGTGACAGAGAAGGAAATCCGCGAGATCGTCGCGCACTGCAAGAAACAGGCAGAGCCGACCTACCGCGAAGACGTTGTCGCGCCCGAAGGCCGGCAGCGCGAGATCGACGCCGACATCGGTGACGACCTGGACCTGCTTGTGCAGGCGGCCGAGCTGATCGTCAGCACGCAGTTCGGTTCGACCTCGATGCTGCAGCGCAAGCTGAGGGTCGGCTTCGCTAAGGCCGGACGGCTGATGGACCTGCTGGAGAGCCGCGGAGTCGTGGGCCCGAGCGAGGGCTCTAAAGCACGTGATGTACTTATCCGGCCGGACGATCTGCCCGGCTTGCTCGCGTCGCTGCGCGGCGAAGACTGAGCCGCTGCCGCCAGTTGGCGGCTGCGATCTGCCCGGCGGTTAAGTACGGCCAGAAGTCCACTAGGCACCGAGAATCGCGCCCTGTCAAAGCCGGGGAGTAACCGGATGTCTACACTTGGTGACCGATCCCAGGCGGGGATTCGGGAAAGCCAACATCGGGCGCGTGGTCCGGCGATCCGGACCAGGGCGGGAAACGGCATGACTAATGGAGGCACCGCGTGAGCATCGGTGAGGAGTTGGCAGCTGCACGACGCCAGGCCGGCCTCACTGTTACGCAGGTCAGCCAGCGTACGTGCATCAGGGAGACAATCGTCCGTGGCATCGAGCGGGGGGACTACTCTGCCTGCGGCGGCGACTTCTACGCGCGCGGCCACATCCGCAACATCGCCCGCGCCGTCGGACTTGACCCCGAAGATCTGATCCGCGAGTACGACGCCACTCAGGCTCCGCCGCAGGCGATTACTGCCGCGGACGTGTTCCAGCCGTTCACGCCGGTCAAGCTGAAGGAGCGACGGCGGCCAAACTGGAGCGTGGTCCTGGCCGTTGGGGTGATCGCGGTGGCCGGCGTCGTCGGGTTCCGCTACTTCGGTTCCCGCGATAACCACAACCCGCCGGCGGGGCAGACAACGTCGAGTCAGTCCAACCAGTCCAGCCATCACAGTGCTCAGAAGACGCCGACGACGACCACGCCGGTCTCACATCAGGTGCCGACGCACGTGCATGTCAAGGTCGTCGCGCATCAGGGCGGCGTGACCTGGGTGCGGCTAACCTCGGCGAGCAATTTCCAGATCTTCCAGGGGGACATCGGCGCGTCGGCGGGCATCCTGAGCAAATCGTGGACCCGGAAGGGATCCATCACGCTGCAGTTCGGGAACCCAGGCGGAGCGACCTTGTACCTGAACGGCAAGAAGCAGCCGTTCTCGGAGACAACCTCGCCGATTACGGTCAAGTGCGACCTGAGAGCCTGCACGACCACGCTAGTAAGCTGAGCGCGAGCCTGCGACCCGTGCTGGTGCGCTGGCACCGGCCGGGTAATCTGCCGGTGTGTCATCGAGCCAGCTAAACTCAGCTTCCGCGACGCGACGCGTCCGGATGGTGACGCTGGGCTGCGCCCGGAACGAGGTCGATTCTGAGGAGCTGGCGGCTCGGCTAGAGGATGGTGGCTGGCAGCTAGCCGAGGAGTCGCAGGACGCTGATGTCGTCCTGGTTAACACTTGCGGCTTCATCCAGGCGGCCAAGCAGGAGTCCATCGACGAACTGCTGGGCGCGGCGGCCGGCGGTGCCAAGGTTGTGGCGGCAGGCTGCCTGGCCGAGCGCTACGGGTCGGGGCTGGCGGAGGCCATGCCGGAGGCACAGATCCTGAGCTTCGACGACTATGACGACATCGCGGCCAGGCTCGACTCGGTCGCGGCCGGCCAGCGGTGGGAGGCCCACGAACCACGGGACCGGCGCAAGCTGCTGCCGCTGTCGCCAGCGTCCCGTCCGGGCAGTGCGTCCTCGCGGCTGCCTGGCCACGGGCTGGTGGCTCGGCCGGCCTCGCCTGCAGGCGTCGCTGACCGGATGGCTGCGGATGGCCAGATACCGGATGGCCAGATACCGGCTGGCCTGATAGCTGACCTGCCGCCCGGCGTGGCGCCTGCATCCGGGCCTCGGGTGCTCCGCCGTCGTCTGGGCGGGGGAGTCGTAGCGCCGCTCAAGATTGCCTCTGGCTGCGACCGCCGCTGTACATTCTGTGCAATTCCGGCATTTCGTGGAGCGTTCGTGTCCCGTCGGCCGGATGACCTGCTCACTGAGGCGACGTGGCTGGCTGATCACGGTGCTCGCGAGCTCCTCCTGGTGAGCGAGAACTCCACGTCCTACGGCAAGGACCTGGGTGACCTCAGGCTGCTTGAGTCGCTGCTGCCGCAACTGGCGGACGTACCGGGGATCAGCCGAGTACGGGTGAGCTACCTGCAGCCAGCCGAGGTGCGGCCGGGCCTGGTCGAGGTGCTGGCCGGCACTCCCGGTGTGGCCAGGTACTTCGATCTGTCGTTCCAGCACGCCAGCGGTAAGGTGCTGCGCTCGATGCGCCGGTTCGGCGATAGCGAGCGATTCCTGGGCCTGATCGGCCAGATCAGGAAGCTGGCGCCGGATGCGGGGATCCGGTCGAACTTCATCGTCGGATTCCCCGGCGAGACCGAGGCCGATCTGGCCGAGCTCCAGGCTTTCCTCGCCGAGGCGCGGCTGGATGCGATTGGCGTGTTCGGCTATTCCGACGAGGACGGAACCGAGGCCGCCAGCCTGGCCGGCCAGCTGCCTGAGGCTGAGATCGCTGACCGGGTCGAGGAGCTGGCGAGCCTGGCCGATGAGCTGATGGACGAGCGAGCGGCGGACCGGATCGGGGAAACTGTCGATGTGCTGATCGATGAGGTGCTGCCGGACGGCCGCTACCTGGGCCGCGCTGAGCATCAGGCACCTGAGGTAGACGGGGCCACCGAGGTTTGTAGCCAGCGGCAGCTGGCTCCCGGCGACATGGTGACGGCCACCGTCACCGGCAGCGACGGAGTGGACCTGGAGGTCGATGCTGACGTCCTGGTCTCGTCTGGCGGCCATTCCAGACCGGGGCACTGACGCCAGTTGAGCTCGGCATCTGCTGGCACCCGCGGGGACGGCGATCTTGGGCCAGACCGGCCAGGCTCGCCGGCCAGTGACGACTGGCTGGAAACGGCGGCGGCTGCGGCAACCGGCGCGGTGCTAGGCATCCGGGCCGAGTCTGACCCGGCCGAGTCTGACCCGGCCGCGCCTGCCCAGGCCGCGCCTGGCCAGCCCGCGGCGCAGAGCCAGCCCGCGGCGCAGAGCCAGCCCGCGACGCCTGCGGCGCAGAGCCAGCCTGGGGCGCGGAGCCAGCCCGCTGCCTATCAGCCGCCTCCGCCCCGCGTCCTGAACGCGGCGAACGCTCTCACTGTGTTGCGGCTCGCGCTCGTTCCGGTCTTTGTCTGGTTCCTGCTATCAGGCGGTACGGACGACCGTTCGATCGCCTTCGTGGCATTCGCGCTGGCATCGGTCACTGACCTGCTGGACGGTGAGCTGGCTAGGCGCTGGAGCCTGATAACGGATTTCGGCAAGGTAGCGGACCCGATCGCGGACAAGGCGCTCACCGGAGCTGCCCTCATCACGCTGTCGTATCTGGGCGAGCTGGCTTGGTGGGTGACCGCGGTCATCGTGTTCAGGGAACTTGCTGTCACCGGGCTGCGGTTCTGGGTCATCAGGCGAGGCGTGATAGCCGCAAGCCGGGGCGGCAAGGCGAAGACCATGCTGCAGGTGATCGCGATCAGCCTGTATGTCCTGCCGGTGCACCTGGGCCCGACAAGGGCGATAGTGATGGGGGCCGCTCTGGTGGTGACCGTGCTGACCGGGATCGACTACACGGCGCGGGCGATCCGGCTGCACCGGGCGGTCCAGTGACGCCCGCCCCACTTGAGGACAGCACAGTTGAGGACAGCACAGCCGGGGACAGCACAGTTGAGGACAGCACACGTGAGGACAGCACAGCCGGGGACGGCGCGGCGCCAACCAAGGACAGCACCGCCAAGGCCAGCACGTATCTCCTGGCCAAGGAGGCCATCGAGCTGCTGACGGCGGCCGGGCAGACGGTCGCCGTCGCCGAATCGCTGACCGGCGGGCTGCTCGCGGCGGCCCTGACCAGCGTGGCTGGGGCCTCCGTGGTCATGCGGGGCGGCGTGGTCGCCTATGCGACGGAGCTCAAGACCGTTCTGCTGGGGGTCCCAGCCGAGCTGCTCGCTCGCCACGGCCCAGTCCATTCGGAGGTAGCCGTGGCGATGGCCACGGGCGTCCGGCGCCGGCTCGGCGCCACCTATGGCGCTGCAACTACCGGGGTGGCTGGACCTGGCCCGGCGGAGGGTAAGCCACAAGGGACAGTGTTTATCGCGGTCGACGGACCGGCCGGCCCGGCTGCTGCGGCGCTTCAGCTTGCCGGTGACCGGAGGGATGTCCGGGAAGGGTCCGTTCGCGCCGTGCTGTCGTTGCTGGTCAGCGCATTGCGGGAAGACTATTCCTGATTACAGTGTTACGAGCTTGTGAACGCGCAGCTATGCCCTCTCCCGTACGGTCCGTAAGGACAGGTACGGTAGAGGGGTCAGGTGGTCGACCTCAGGGAGGGAGCGCGACGATGGTCTTGCTTCGTCAGTTGCTCGGTGACGCGCTTCGGCGACTGCGTCTTCGCCAGGGCCGCACCCTGCGTGAGGTCTCGGCCACTGCCCGAGTTTCCCTCGGGTACCTGTCCGAAGTAGAGCGCGGGAGGAAAGAAGCCTCCTCAGAGCTGCTTGCCTCGATCTGCGATGCCCTGGGCGCGCCGCTGTCACAGGTTCTGCGTGAGGTGTCGGATGGGTTCGCGCTGGCGGAGCTCCAGAACGAGCCTGCCTTCGGTGTCCCGCTCGAGCCCGCCCTGGCTGGCGAGGCCGGGCCAGTCGCCGAGGAGCCCGTTACTGCCGGGTCGCCCGTGCCCGCTGGCTCGCCGGCGTCGGCCAGCTCGGCACTGCGCATGGCCCAGTCGGCCATCCAGCAGTCGGGTCGGCCGCAGTCGGTCCCGCAGCGGATGGTCATCCCTCAGCGCAAGATCAGCGTCCGGCCCGGCGCTCGTATTGCGCCCGCCGAGCCCTTGATCGAGCAGGTCAAGCTGAGCGGTACCGACCCGAAGTTCGACAAGCTCGCCCGCGACATCACCGACATGGTGCCGGTCTAAGGTGTGCTGGCTGATCTAGGGCTGTGCTGGTCTAGGGCTGTGCTGATCTAGGGCTGTGCTGATCTAACGCCCAGGTTCAGGCTGTCGAGTGCGAGGTCCAGGCTTCCGGGTTGTCCGCCAGTTTGCGCACGCTATCCGGGAGATTGCCGGACACGATGTGCTCGAGCGTGACTTCCTCAAGGATCGCGCGCTCGTTCGCTCTCAGCGCGATCCAGACCGCCTGCAGAGGCTCCGCCGCGCCGGTGTAGCCAAGGTTCTCTGGACGCTCACCCCGGACGCCGACCAGCGGTCCGTCGATTGCCCTGATGATGTCGGCCATGGAAATCTCGCTGGCTGGGCGGGCGAGCCAGAATCCGCCGTCTGGGCCGCGCTGGCTGCGGACGAGCCCGGCTCGCCGCAGCTGAGTCAAGATCGCCTCCAGGAACTTTCCTGGGATGCGCTGCGTCCGGGCAAGCTGATCAGCTGTCACGTGGCCGCCGCCGGAGGCGGCAAGCTCGATGACAGCGCGCAGAGCGTAATCTGAGCGTGCGGACAGACGCATATGCAGCATTATGCAGGTAACCCCGCTCGGCTTGCCGATGGCGCTCCGGTTAATGGCAGCACGAGCCCGGGTTACCGAGGTTAGGGCGCGGTCAGCCCGAGGATCTCTGCCGCGGCGCGGCTATTGCTGCGGGCCGCTCCGTAGCTTGCGACGTAACTGCCGCTGGTCGGCCGCCAGACCGGAAGGCCCATCTCCAGCACGACGGCGTCGGGCCTCGCAGCCAGCATCTCCTCCACCGCCGCAACGGCCACCGGATAGCGGTGCGCATCCCGTACGACGACGATCAGGGTGCGCCCAGCGGCCGCGGCCAGCGCCTCGGAGATCTGGTCAGCCAGGTCGGGTGACCGCGTACCGGTGCTGATCTCCCGATAGCTGTCGCCGGGCACGAAAGTGCTCAGGCCCCAGGGAACCGCGCCGGCGGCGAGGTTCGACGGCGGCACCAGCTGAACGACCAAGGGCCGGCTGGGCGGCGGCAGACTGCCGGAAACAGCGATTGCCCGCCTGGCTGCGGCCAGGCCGATCGCGCTGGCCTCGGTGCTACTCGCGCGGTCCGCAGCCGCTGACTGGCCGGCCGCCAGGGTCCAGGCTCTGAGTTCGGCGACCCTGGCCGCAGCGTCTTCCAGCCGTTCGCCGGTGAGGCGTCCCGACCGCACTGCCGCCATGAGCGCCGCCTTGACGGCGAGGAAGCTTTCCTGGTCCTGGTCGCGGCCCAGGCACAGCAGGTCCGTTCCGGCGATGACCGCCTGGACGGCAGCCTCGGGGATGCCGTACTTCTCGCTGACGGCTCGCATCTCCAGGCCGTCCGAGACGATGACGCCAGTGAAGCCGAGCTCACCGCGCAGCAGGTCGGTGAGCGCGCGCCGCGACAGCGATGCAGGCAACTCTCCGGTGAGCTCGGGCACGCGCAGGTGGCTCGGCATGATCGCGCGCACGCCGGCTGCGATGGCAGCCTCGAACGGCGGCAGGTCCCGCTTGCGGAGCACGCTCATCGGCGCATCCACCGTCGCAAGAACCAGATGAGAGTCGAGCGTCGTACTGCCGTGTCCAGGAAAGTGCTTGGCGCAGGCGGCCACGCCAGCGGACTGCAGTCCGGCCACGGCGGCGGCGCCGTGCCGCGCCACCAGGTCCGGGTCAGACCCGAACGCCCTGGTGCCGATGACCGGGTTGTCGGCTGCGGTATTGACGTCCACGGCCGGCGCGAGGTCCAGGTTGATGCCGAGCGCTGCCAAATCGGCGCCAAGGGCCGCGTACACGGACGTGGTCAGGCTGACGTCATCGATCGCGCCGAGCGCCGCGTTCCCCGGATAATCGCTGCCGGTCTGGTGGGAGATCCTGGTGACGTCGCCGCCTTCTTCGTCGATGGCGATGATCGGCTCGGTGGTGGCCGCGCGCAACCTGGCAGTGAGAGCTGCCAGCTGCCCGCTGTCCTGGACATTCAGGCCGAAGAGCGTCACCCCAGCGAGGCCGTCTGCCAGCGAGGTGCGGATCCAGGCTGGCTCGCGGCCGCCCTGGAACGGCGGTATCAGGACTGCATCGGCTAGCCGACCCAAGGCGGGGTCGGCGGCAAGCTCCTGTGTCATCCCTTCACCGCTCCCGCGACCAGCCCGCCGACGAGCCGCCGCCGGACGATCAGGAAGAAGATGACCACCGGAATCGTGTACAACGTGGACGCGGCCATGATCGGACCCCAGTCCGCACCGCCGCGGCCGAAGAAGTAGGTCACGTAGATCGGCAGCGTGTAGTCGTGCTGGTCGAGGCCGAGGAACGTCAGTGCGACGATGAACTCGTTGTAGGCGGTGATGAAGGCGAAGATGCTCGTGGCTACCAGGCCCGGCGCGACGAGCGGGAACAGGATCCGCCAGAAGATCGTGAAGCCGCCCGCGCCGTCAATGGAGGCGGCTTCCTCCAGTTCACGCGGAATCGTGGCGACGAAGTTGCGGAGCATCCAGATCGAGACCGGCAGCGCCTGTGCCGCATACACGATCACCAGGCCGAGTAGGTTCTGCAGCAAGTCGATCCGCTTGAAGTCGAGGAAGAGCGGGATGATCAGCGCCTGTGCCGGGATCATCTGCACGATGAGCAGCGTCACAAGCAAGGTCGCGCGCAAGCGGAACTTGTACCTCGCCACCGCGACAGACGCCATCAGCGAGAGCAGCGAGGCAACCAGCACCGCAGCCAGGGTTACGACGAGGCTATTGCGGAAGAACAGCCAGACGGAGCCGATGCCGCCCGACACCTGGCCGCTGCTGACAGCGCGGAAGTTGCCGAGAGTCGGGTGGGCCGGGATCAGGCTGGGCGTCAGCGAGTAGATCTCGTGCGACGGCTTGAAGGCCGTGGAGATCATCCAGAACAGCGGGAAGAGCGTCACGAGCGCGATCAGCAGGCCGAGCAGGTTGACGCCGATCGCCCTGGAGCGCTTCGCGGCCCGAGCGCGGGAGGCGGTCGAGTTGCCGGAACGCGCGGGAGTAGCCGCGGGAATCTGCAGCCCGGCCGGGGGCAGGTGGGTGGTGCCGCCGCCTACGGTCATGTGAGCGCTCCCTGCCGGACGGAGGTCCGCACGTAGCCGACGGTCACCACGAGGAGAATGATCGCGAAGATCAGTGCGATCGCGCCGCCGAGACCGTAGCTCGGGATAGTGCTGGCGAATCCCTTGTCGTAGAGGTATGTAGACAGGTTGTACTCGTTCTGGTTACCGGGGAATCCGGTGATGATGTAGCTCTGGCTGAAGATGTTGAAGTCCCAGATCACCGACAGCAGGAGCAGCACCAGGAAGATCGGCTTCAGCAGCGGGAATGTCACGTTCCAGAACACCCGCCACGGCGTTGCACCGTCCACCCGCGCGGCCTCGAGCAGTTCGCCGGGAATGGTCTTCAGGCCCGCGAGGACTGATACCGCGATGAACGGGAACGCCTGCCAGATGACGAGGGCGCCAATCACGATGTAAGCCTGGAGCCAGCCGTTTGTCGTCCAGTTGTACCCGGCCCAGTGCGCGCCGCCGCCAAGCCATTGCGGCAGCTTGGACAGCGCCCAGTCGACGACTCCGCCGTCCGGGCTGACCAGCCAGTAGAACAGTACGGCCGCCGAGATGGGAGGCGTGGCCCAGGCCATGAGCGCGGCGGTGCTCACGAAAACCGACATCTTCTTGCCAAGGCGGTTCAGGAGCAGCCCGACGATCGTGCCGACGATGAGCGTGAGCGGCACGATGACAGCGGCCACGATCACCGTGGTGCGCAGTGACAGCCAGAACTCCGGGTCCTTGAACGTGTTGATGAAGTTCGCTAGCCCCACCCACTGAGTGGGGGCGGCACCCGTGATCTGCATCAGGCTGTAGTTCTGGAAGGAGAAGATGACGACCTGGATGAGCGGCCAGAGTAGGACGAGTGCGATGCCCACGAGGGCGGGAAGCAGCAGCAGGTAGGGCGTCAGCCTGTGCCGCCGTACGAAGCTGCCGAAACGATCCCGTGGTGATCCCGGAACCCGCTGGCCCTGGGTGAGGCGGCGCCTGGCAGCCAGCGCGGCGGGCTGGTGCTCGATTGTTTCAGCCATCTGGCTAGTCGCTCCCTTCTGCCGCCTGGCGTCCTGATCTGGCGCAGTGGTCTGGCGCACTGGTGTGGTGGCCTGGCCGGCCCGCCCGGTAGCGGGCCGGCCAGGACGATTCAGCGATGGATCAGGACTCGTTCCCGGTGTTGAGTACGTTCTGCAGTTCAGTGTTGGCCTTGTTCACCGTGGAGGTGAAGTTGGCGCCCTGCATCAGTGACTTCATCATGTCCGGGATGATCTGGTCGGTCGCGTCAGCCGTGCCCCAGTTCTTGCTGTTGAGCGGCGAGATCTGGGTGTAGCCAGCGGCCTTGGCGAAGCCCGAGAGAATCGGGCTGTTGGCGTAACCCGGGTTCGACAGCTGCGTGGTGAACTCCGGGAAGAAGCCCTGCGAGTTGGCGAACGTGGTGGCGTTGCTGGGGTTGTCCATCACTGACACCAGGTCCCAGGCGGCCGTCTTGTTCGGGCTCTTCGCCCACACGCCGAGGTCCGAGCCGCCAGCAAAGGCCGGCGCCGGGTTCGGTCCGTTCTCGCTCGGGATCGGGAACGAAGCCCACTGCGACTTGTTCTTGGTGCTCACAGCCTCCAGCGAGGACTCGGCCCATGGTCCGTCTATGTACATGTCGAGGGTGCCCTTGGCGAAGTCCTCGTCACTGCCGCCGGAGGTTGCACCGGGTGCTCCGAGCTCGGTCTGGCCGATGTACTTGGACGGGGAGACCTTGTCCTTAAGCAGCAGATCCGCGTAGAACTTGATGCCGGCCTCGGACTGCGGGGAGTTCAGCTGTGCGACCCACTTGCCGCTCTGCTGCACCGCCACTTGGCCGCCAGCGCCCCAGATAAAGCTGACGATCGCGTTGGTGTAGTTGCTCGGCGCGCCGAGACCGTAAGTGCCGGGGTATGCCTTCATCAGGGCCTTGGCGTCGCTGACCAGCTCCGCCCAGGTCGTCGGGGCCGAGGTGATGCCGGCCTTGGCGAACTGGTCCTTGTTGTACCAGATGCCACGTACGCCGCCGAACCACGGCACGGCGTAGTTCTGGCCGCTGACGGTGTCGTTGGCGAGGTTGCCCGCGATGATGTCCGAGCCATACTTCCAGGCCTTGACGTCGCTGGAGACGTTGGCCAGAGCGCCCTCCGCCGCGATCCCTGGCGTGTCGGTGTTGCCAAGCTCGGTGATGTCAGGGCCGCCCTTGCCGCTGGTCAGGGCGTTCGTCCAGTCGGTGGTCCGGTTGCCCCACGGGATCCAGTCCACGACGACCTTTGTCTTCTTGTACTGCGGGTACTCGGAGTGGAACTGCTTAACCACTCCATTCATCCAGGTCACCTGGGACGGAACGGATGCGCCCATGCGCCAGACCACGAGCTTGGCGGGGGCTGACGAGGTCGACGTTGAGGGACTGCTTGAGCCGCAGCCCGCGATGCCCGCGGCGGTTCCCGCGAGCGCGACGGCCACCCCTAGTGCGGCCGCCGATCTGGTGAAAGTCACTGATCGATCTCCCTTCCCGGCTGTGTGAACGGAAGTGACGTCCTCCGGGCGGACGCCTCCGGCCGGGGTTTGGCCTGGCGGCCGGCCCCTACGCTAAAGGGAAGACGATGGTGTTTCGACCCGATTCAAGCGTTTGGTGCCTGCCTGGGCTGAGCCCCTATGTTTGCTTGGGGTGAAACTAACAGGAAACTTTCCTATAAGATAGACTCCGTTGCCAGATTGAAATACAGATACTGTTCGCGCAGGTCAAACCCCGCGGAGCAGGGTCGCCCAGGCCCTAGAGTTCGGGTGATACTGCGCTTCGGGTGGCCGCCGCGTTCAGGTCAGGGCGAGCCGGAGGAGGGGTGGCGCATGCAGCGACGGCCGGGCACACCGAGCCTGTTGCGTGAGCTCAACGACAGGTCCGCGCTGGAACTGCTGCTCACCGGCGGCCCGATGACAAGGGCGCAGCTCGGCGAGCACACCGGGCTCTCCAAGGTGACCGCTTCCCAGCTGCTGTCGCGGCTGGAGGAGCGCGGCATCGTGGCCGTGGCAGGCGAACTGGCGGGCGGCCGCGGGCCGAACGCAGCGCTGTACGCCGTTGTTCCATCCACCGCGTATGTAGCTGGGCTTCATGTCGAGCAGGACGAGGTCAGCGCCGGGGTTGCCGATGTTACCGGGAACGTGGTCGCTCGGATCTCGGTCAACCCGAGCGACGCGGACGATCCGGTCGCTCTTGTCCGCGGCGCCGTTCTCGCCGCCTGCGCGTCAGCGGGCGTGCCACCTGAGTCATTGCGGGCCTTCGTTATCGGCACGCCTGGCGTGCTTGACCCGCGGACTGGTGATCCGCGGCTGGCGGTCAACCTTCCAGCGTGGCACGAGGGCGTTCTGGATGCGCTGCGCACTGACCTCGGCCGGCCGGTGACACTCGAGAACGACGTGAACCTGGCCGCCATGGCTGAGCGGGTCGCCGGGGCAGCGGTCGGTGTGCCGGACTTCGTGCTGGTCTGGATCGGCGTCGGTCTCGGCCTCGCCACCGTGCTTGGCGGCCGGCTGCACCGCGGCGTCGGCGGCGCCGCTGGCGAGATCGGCTACCTGCCGGTGCCCGGAATGCCGCTGCCCGAAGACGTGACCCACCCCGCGACCGGGGCTTTCCAGCGCCTCGCCGGCGCGCAGGCGGTGCTGCCGCTAGCGGCGTCGTACGGGTTCGCCGAGCCGACGGCTGCCGCGTGCGTTGCCGCTGCGGTGGGCGCGGTCGCCAACGGGGAGCAGCGCGGCGACGATTTCCTCTGCGAGCTGGCCGTCCGGGTCGCTACCGGCGTGGCCGCGATCTCGGTCGTGCTCGACCCTGGCCTCGTAGTGCTCGGCGGCGATGTCGGGATGGCAGGCGGGGTTGAGCTGGCTGGCCGGGTGGCGGCTGACGTCGGCCGGTTCTGCCCGGCCAAGCCGACTGTGGTGCCGACCGCGGTGGACGGTTGGCCGGTGCTGCGCGGGGCGATCCTGGCTGCCGTGGACCAGGCGCGGGCCGAGTTGCTCGAGTCAATCGCCGATCCGGCCTTATAGCTGCTGGGGCCTCGGGCGATTTAGCCCCGGCCTCGCCCGCTGCCTCCCGCGGCGGCGCGACGCGCGTTTCCCTAGCAGGTAACGCCGGGCTCTGACAGGCGAAACTCTGTTCTAATGTTCTTCTCCTGCCCCATAGTTACTCTGAGCCCTGACGGGCGGGCCGACCGCACCGGGTGAGTGGGAGTGCGCTTGGCATGATCGTTCTGGACGGGAAGTCGCTCACCTGCGCTGATGTAGCAGCAGTCGGCAGGCGGCTGGCGCGCGTCGAGATCGGCGCGGACGGATTGCGCCGGGCGAGCGCGGCAGCGCAGACCGCGCGAGCTGTGACGGAACAGGCTGCCGCAGCTGGGCGCGCCGTGTATGGCCGGACGACCGGGGTCGGCTTCAACCGCAGCATCGAGGTGGTCCCCGACGACGAGAAGGCAGTCGGGCTGCGGCTCGTCCGCAGCCATGCCAGCGGTGCCGGGCCACTGCTCGCTCCGGAAATCAGCCTCGCCATGCTGGCCGTCCGGGCCAACCAGATCGCGGCCGGCGGATCTGGTGTCGAGCCCGGAGTGCTGAGCGTCCTTACCGACTGCGTGAACCTCGGGTTCCGGCCGCCAGCCCGCCGCTACGGCTCGATCGGCACCGGTGACCTGACGGCGCTCGCCACGACCGCGTTGTGCCTGCTAGGCGACTGCGACTGGCTAGGGGCCGACAGCACGGCTGTGTCGGTGGGCGGCCAGCCCCGCTTCGCCCTGGATCCGCAGGACATGCTTGCCTTCATGTCCAGCAACGCGGTTACGCTCGCCGAGGCCGCGATCGCCTGCCATGACATGTCCGGGCTGCTGAAGGCGAGCACCGTCATCGCGGCCCTCAGTCACCTGGCCGTGCGAGCGTCTGGCGAACCCTATGCCGAAGCTGTGCAGCTAGCCGGCCGTCACCCCGGCCAGATCCGGGTAGCCAGGAACCTGCGCCGGCTGCTGGCGGGTGAAGCCGGAGCTCCGGCCAGGGTGCAGGATCCCTACGGTTACCGGGCGCTGCCGCAGGTGCATGGCGCGGCAGTCGACGCGCTCGGGCGTGCCGATGATGTCCTGGTGCGCGAACTGAACTCGGCCGCGGAGAACCCGCTCATCGACGTTGCCGGGCAGCGAATCTGGCACAACGCGAATTTCCACACCGCTTATCTCTCGCTGGCGCTGGACTCGCTGCGCGCGGCAGTGTGCCAGACCGGTGCCCTGTCCGTGGCACGGCTCGGCGCGCTGATGGACGACCGCAACACCGGGCTTACGCCGTTCCTGGCCATGGACATTCCCCCCAGCTCAGGGCTCATGATCGTGGAGTACTCGGCGCACTCGGCGCTCGGCGACATGCGGCGGCTGGCGGCTCCGGTCGTTCTCGGCGGCGCGGTGCTGTCGGTCGGCGCAGAAGAGCATGCGGGCTTCGGGGCGCAGGCGGCCTGGTCGGCCACGGAGACGGTACGTGCCTACCGGGTGGTGCTGGCATGCGAACTTGTCGGAGCGGTCCGCGCGCTGCGGCTGCGCGAGATCCGACCGGTCGGCCAGGCGCTGGCGCGAGTTCTCGACCGGGCTGATGTGGCGTTGCCGGCGTCGGTGGCTGACCGGCCGCTCGATGGCGACCTGGCTGCCGCCGAGGAACTGCTAGATGTTGCGGCCGATGCGATCGACGCGGATTGGTGACGTATCGGTTTGGTCATCGGTGTTGCACTGACGCGCCGCCTGGGCGAGAGTCCAGCCATGGAATACGTCATGTCCAGCCGTTGGTCGCTCATGGAGCACTTCGACATCACTGATGCGTCGGGCGCCCCGCAGTTCGAGGCCCGTGGCCATCTAGGTGCGCGGATATCGCTGCTCGACGGCAGCGGCCGGGAAGTCGCCGATATCCGCAAGCACATGATGACCGACACTCACGAGGTATACGTGGACGGTCAGCGCGTTGCGCAGGTCCGGCACGCGGGCATCTTCGGCGATAAGTACGACATCGAGTCGGCCTTCGGGAGGCTGGAAGCTCGCGGCCACTTCGACGGGGGCGATTACAGCGTCAGCCGCGGTGGCGCACTGGCCGCCCGGATGATACGCAAGTTCTCACTGCGCGAGAAGTTCGCGGTCGAGGTGGCTGACGAGGAGAACCAGGCGTTCCTGCTCGCGATCGTGCTGGCCATCGAGGCGATCCACGACGAGCGCCGGCAGCAGGACCGCGGTGGCCTCGGCCTGGGCATGGGCATGGGCGGAGGTTTCGGCGGTGGCGGCGGAATCGCCGGGATGATCGAGCGCGACATCCTGTGATCTACGTGCGCGTGCGACTAACGCTCATGGCGCGGGGGCCCGGTAGCTAATGCGCGTTGCCGAGGTCGACACGCCAGCGCTGATGGTGGACGCTGACGCGCTGGCGGAGAACATCGCCATTATGGCCGCTGCCCTTCCTGGCGCGCGGCTGCGACCGCACGTGAAGGCGCACAAGTGCACGAGCCTGGCGCGTCGGCAAGCGGCCGCAGGTCACCGCGGCTTCACCTGCGCCACGATCCGCGAGTGCGAGGGCATGGCCGCGGCGGGCCTCGGTGAGGACCTGTTGCTGGCCAACGAGGTCCTGGACGCCAGGCGCCTCGGCAACCTCGTGGCTGCGGGTGCGCGGGTGACGGTAGCCGTGGACTCCGCGGAGACCATTGAGGCGGCGGTCGCCGGAGGGGTGCCTGAGGTCATCATCGACGTCAACGTCGGGATGCCTCGCTGCGGCTGCTCGGCCGCGGACGCCGGGCGGATTGCCGACCTCGCGCGGCGCCGCGGGCTGGAAGTCCGCGGCGTCATGGGCTACGAGGGTCATGTGGTCGGTCTGCCTGATCCGGTCGCGCGGGCCGAGCGGTGCAAGGTCGCCATGGAGATACTCGTCGCCGCGCATTCCGACGTCGGTGGCGAGCTGGTATCGGCCGGCGGCACCGGCACGTATGCGCTTAACACCTGGGCCACCGAGATTCAGGCCGGGTCCTATCCGCTGATGGACACCGCCTATGGCCGCCTGGGACTGCCGTTCAGGCAGTCGGCGTACGTTCTGGCAACTGTCATATCCCGGTCGGATGGGTGGGCGGTCGGCAACGCCGGCCTGAAGGCATTCGGCATGGATCACGGCAACCCGGAACTGGCCGGCGGAGCCGTCAAATTCTGCTCCGACGAGCACGTCACGTTCACACCGGCGCGCCCCGTAGGCGGGCAGGCATGGCTGGTTCCGGCCCACATCGACCCGACGATGGCATGCCACGAGCGCGTGTATCTCTTCTCGGGTGATGTTGTCACCGACGTCTGGCCGGTTGACCTGCGTGGTTGGTAACAAGGTGGCTGGTGACAGGGCGTCCGGTGACGGGCTGGCTGGGCAGATGACAGCGGGAACGCTCACCTTCCGGTTCGCCGAGCACGGCGACATCCCGGCCATCGTTGACCTGGTCGAGTCCGCCTACCGGGGCGACGCTAGCCGCGCTGGCTGGACGACCGAGGCCGATTTGCTGGACGGACAGCGCACTGACGCCCGCGCGGTCGCGGAGATCCTGGCCGGCCCCGGCCGCTTCATGCTGCTTGCGGAGGCCGACGGCGGACTGGCCGGCTGCTGCCAGCTCGAGCGCCGGCCGCCCGCGGGAGCGTATTTCGGCATGTTCTCGGTCCGGCCTGACGCGCAGGGTCAGGGCTGGGGCCGGCAGATCCTGGCTGAGGCAGAGCGGCTTGCCCGTGAGGGGTGGGGTGCCGCGACGATGGTGATGACCGTGCTGGAGCCGCGGCGAGATCTGATCGGGTGGTACGAGCGGCGCGGCTACCGGCTGACGGGGGAGAGCAGGCCGTTCCCGTACGGAAATGTGAGACTCGGGATCCCGCGGCGCCCCGACCTGAGCTTCGTCGTGCTGGAGAAGTCGCTCTGACCGCGGTCGGCCGTCAGACCTGGGCGCGACGGGCAGGCGCCTCCTTGCTGGGCAGGATCTCAGCGGGTCCAGGGCGGAAGGTAGAAGGGGACATCGGTAAGCAACGGCAGCAGCGCGCGCAGCGCCCACGCCCAGAAGGACTGCATGGGGCCTGCGAGTTCTTCGGGCAGGGCACGGTGCTCAACCGCGACTGCCGTGTTGCCCTTGCGGTCGCCAAGCAGCCGGATCTCGATTTCAGTTGGTCCGTCGACCGGAAGTTGCCAGCCCAGGGCTACGTCCGGTGCCTCATCGTCGGCCTCGAGCTCACGATCGCTGGTCCAAGACCAGCTCAGCACCAGCCGTTTCAGCCGCTCGTGGACCAAGAACGTGCCCTCTGCCTGCAGATCTGGTGACCGTGCCAGCAGAGCAATAAAGAAGCCGCCGTCCTCCAGGCTGCCAGTTCCGCCGGTACCGAGCCACCATTTGGGGTCGCTGATGACGGTCCAGACCTGTCGTGGCGTGGCGGGGACCACGGAATCTGCGCGGATCTCAGTCCGGCGCCCGGACCAGGTCGGCGGGTCGGATCGGGCAAGCAGCGCGGCCAGGTCGCTGATGGCCGCGGCCGCCGCCTGATCGATGTCGTCTAGCGGCGGCGTCTCGAGCTGGCCAGTGAGCTCTAACCCGCAGGCATCGAGGGCGGTCAGGAGCCGGGCGCGGGCTGGCTTGCTGGAGGGCCAGATCAGCAGCAGGTGTTCCTCGGCGGCGGTGCCATCGCGGTGCCGAGCATGGACTCGCAGCCGATACCGCCCCGGTCCTGAGAGCGCGAGCGCACCCAGTTCGGGATGGGCTGGGCCTGCCCAGTCAGCCACGCTGATCTGTCCTTCCGGGCTCTCCAGGTCCGCCTCGCCGACGACATCCCAGCCGGGCTCGAGTTCGATGGGCGGCCCTGGCAGGCCGCGAGCGGTCACCGTGATCTTGCCCGTCTGCATGCCGGTGATGACCATCACTTCCTGCGGGCCAACCTCGGTCAGCAGGCCTGGGATGAGGTCGCCGCCAACGTCGCTGCCCTCCCGGTCCAGCCCGCCAATGACGTGGTACTGCGAGTAAGACACCCATACCCGTGCCGGGCGCGACTTTCTGATAGCCATGGTCATCCCAGCCTTCCCAGTCTCTGAGGCTGCCACCGATAGCTGAGGATAACGATCTGCGAATACATCGATACGTAGCCGTAGGTGCGCGAGCGGGCGGCGTTGAGGAGCGCGGTCGGCCGTCAGGTCTGGCC
>Ga0335072_10003401_pt1 | contig 23997 bp, 23 predicted proteins | sample Lox_Sample_21_FD_206725 | JGI IMG/M metagenome (GOLD analysis project Ga0335072, IMG submission 206725) | Soil microbial communities from Loxahatchee National Wildlife Refuge, Florida, United States - Lox_Sample_2.1 | ecosystem: Environmental > Terrestrial > Soil > Wetlands | place: USA... | reverse complement strand
GGATTATTGCGTCCAATAGGTCTTCTATTGTTCAGGTGGACGTAAGCTCTGGACAAGAAGACGGTGGCAATCTCGTGAAGAAGAGTAGGCCAGACGACCGGGTGTCTAATATGGATGGCTATGTGCAATTTCGTTTCGCTCAAGGAGCACCTGACAAGGAACACCGTTTCAATAAAGCACTAGAAGAAACACAAGATAGGCACAACAGAGAGTATCCTACTCTGTTTGCCTGGCATGGGAGCGGGCTGGAGAACTGGCACAGCATCATTCGCTCAGGACTGGACTTCAAGAATACACTCAACGGAAGAGCTTACGGACATGGTGTTTATCATTCCCTCGAATACGCAACCAGCAGGGGCTATTCGAGGGAACATAACGTGGTAAGTCTTCCAAATCTTCAGTTCTACGACAAACACTTAATGCTTTAGAACGCAACGTGGCCGGGCTCCGAGCTCAAAATAACGTCTGCAATGTGTCTTAATGAGATTGTCAATGCGCCAGATGAATATGTCTGTAAGACACCACATTTGGTAGTCCAGCATATAGATTGGATTCAGTGCCGGTATCTATTTGTACGAGCAGGTAGCTCGCTACAAAGTGAAGTTCGGACCGGTAACGGTACTTCCAAGGATTCTGGCTCTCACAAAAGGTACTTACCGAGAATCATCTCCTATATTTCCATCATATTCTAGCTAACATAAGAAATTAGAAATGTTGCAGAGATTGAGCTAGACAAAAACTACATGCCAAAAGGCCCGAACGGGAAGCCGATTGATATACCCCGAAACGCTTTTCCAGCTTCAAGAGAATTTCGACTGAAAAGCACGGATAGGAACTGGGGCTTCTCTTCGATGCAGAGAGACGTATTACTTAGGGAAGCTAAGGTCGTTGATGATACCGAAGACGAGGAAGACATACTCTTTCTCCTCTCTGACGATGAACGCCCACCTCCAGCTAAAGTTGCCAAGGGTAAAGGCATTTGGGGATGGAAGGGTAAGGGTAAAGGGAAACGCGCCGAAGATGTTGTCATTCTGTGAGTTATCCCTGTAAATCCCTATGATGAAACGCCGTGGCTTTCATTACGGGTTTCGGTCTATAAGGTTCACTGACAGGTAATCTAGTGATCCTGAGCCTCGCAAACGTGCAAAATCGCAGACTGACTTTGTTCCCAATTCACTTGACCAGACTACATTACAAATTCTGGAACCTCCTGCTTATGCAACCTCTCAAGCTACACAAGTTCTCAATAGAGAATTGAAGGCAATCCTGAGAGTTCAGGATAGTACTCCATTGCATGAATTAGGATGGTACATCAACAGGAACATGATTCAGAACGTTTACCAGTGGATTGTTGAGCTCCACTCCTTTGACCCTGACCTTCCTCTGTCTCAAGACATGAAAAACGCCGGAATCAAAAGCGTCGTTCTAGAGCTCCGGTTCGGAAGGGACTTTCCAAATAGCCCGCCCTTTGTGCGAGTCATTAGGCCACGGTTCTTGCCATTCACGATGGGCGGTGGAGGTCATGTTACTGGTGGTGGAGCTATGTGTATGGAGCTTCTCACAAATTCTGGCTGGTCACCAGCTTCCTCCATCGAAAGTGTGCTGCTGCAAGTGCGCATGGCGATCATGAATCTCGAGCCTAAGCCGGCTCGCCTTGAGGCCCAAGGGAAGCAGAAGCAGCGAGATTATGGCGTAGGTGAGGCAATGGATGCATACGTCCGTGCTTGTCGCGCTCATGGCTGGGAAGTCCCGAAAGACTTCAAGGAATTTGCAACTGGAGCAGGTGGTATGATTGGCCCATACGGAGGTTTTTGATATTCCACATAAGAGTTATCAAGTGTCCTCTTATTGAGAGCATCGGAATATACAGCTGCTCGGATTTTTTCATTATTTTCAAGAGGAATGGGCGTTAAATCAGGGAACATGCAGAGGGAGTTGCTGGTGAGACCAGAGAACTCATTGGCGTTGATGTATGAACAATAAAATACCCTTACATGGACTTGGCTAGGAAGCCTCTATTTTCCTGTTTGTGAGGAGGAATATATTTGCTCAGTTAGCATGATAGTGAGTCAGATGCTTTAGCAATAATTGTACAACTATATTCACCACTATGACTTGACATCCACAACTTCCACAACTGTAAAATACTGACCTTTCTGTGTCAGTCATTATTCTTGAATGCTGTGCTGAGTCTTATCGGATAGCCCATAATGACCACCTTACAAAAGCTAGTTGAGAAGTCTCCGGCAGGGTTATACCTCTGATTAGAATGTAGCAGGCATATCATCGTAGGCCTGATAGAAATTTCTTGGGGATCGTTATGAAGAACCTCCAACTCATCATGACGCCCCGTCAACATCCATCTCCTTCGCCTCCCTCGCCCTAGCTTCTTTCTGCCTCTCCCTAGAATCATACGCAGTCTTCTCCATAGCAGTTCTCTCAGCCTCTCCATCCGGTGCTCCCAAAACCTCTGCAATAATATCGACGATTTCCTGCTGGGTATCTTGTTGTGGAAACCGCAGCTCTAGGTCCTCTAGAAGGACCGTAAGCTGTGCGATGTGTGTAGGTCGATGGTTGAAGATCATGAGCATCTCAGCTTTGGCGAGGTCATAGGACCGGAGCCGCTCGATGAGGGTGCGGATGGTGCTGGAGTTGTAGGGGAGCGGTGTATTGCCTAGTGGGGAAGGCGGGGCGTGGAGGTAGGCGATTATCTGGGTTGGGAGGATATGTCAGTATAGGTGAAGACGGTTTTATATTTGGGGAAAAAACCTCTTTCACTAAAGTGTTCAAGTTACCAGGACCTAGGAGCCGTCAGTAAAGACCATTATCTCAAATTAGCATGTAAATGGCACTACTCAAGGCTGAGTTTCCCAGGGAAGTTAAGCAGTCGTACCCATTCTGTGTCGTGCTTTGTAGCGGGCTTGCTGGTCTACGAGGTGAGTGTAGACCTCATAGTTGGTAAGAGCTGCCGATTGAGCTTCCAGGATCTTCATTGTGTCATCAACCTTCCACTATGTGAGGTCTCCATCATTTAAAGTGGGGGTTGAGTCGGGAACTTTTTCTGCCCGGCCTAAGGAGGCGGTGAGTGGGTTTCGGAGGGCAAAAGATGCTGTTACCTTACAGACAAAGCCCAACTGTCTTTTCCTACCATTCTCTTTCAATCTTATAATCTTCGAACTTTGTCCCTTTACTACATTCAAGATGGACAAACTCGGACGTCCAAGATAACGCGTCTGGTTTCTAGTCACGGTAGCTAATAGCTCCCTCGATCCCTCTCTGCTTTATTTCTGCTGGTCCAAACAGAAAGTAAATTCCCTCACCTGTACTGCGCAATAACCAGAATTCTGCTTCAATCGATCCCGGTTACACGCACTGTACGCCCGCAGTCATGGTCCGCAATATTGTTATTTTGGGCGGGAACTCGCACCCGCAGCTCGTTGAGACCATTTGCAATACACTTGGAGTGCCAGCCTGCAATCGCGTCTTGAGCAAATTCTCTGTTGGCGAGAGCCGACTCGAGATTCAAGACTCCGTCCGAGGAAAGGATGTTTACATTATTCAATCAGGAGGGGGAAAGGTCAATGATCACTTTGTTGACCTCTGTATAATGATATCAGCCTGCAAAACGGGATCTGCCAAAAGGGTTACCGCTGTCCTACCTCTATTCCCTTATTCTCGGCAACCTGATGTCCCGTACAACAAGGTTGGGGCACCGCTCTCTAAGCCTCCCGCGGGTGTCAACAGAAATGACTACTCTTTCGAGAGCCGGCCTGCAACACCGGGCCCGGGTATACCCCAAACTCCAGGTCTTGGCAGCGGCATTGATGGCCTTCAGAAAAAGCTTGGCAAAGCATCTTTAGAGGACCAACAGGGTGGGACACTATCATATTTCCAGAGTCCATCGAACGGTATTACAGCATCGAGACGGAGGAGCACATTGGATTCGAATGCCTCATCCCCAAATAGTGGCGCCGGAAATCACCCATCTTCCACCACAGCTACAGCACAACCCGCTCCCTTCACAACACACGACTATGAGAATACTGCAACGCTTGCGAACTCTTCGAAGCATTTTTTTCAAGCACAGCCTGGATACAAACAATGGGTTGCACAAGCCGGAACCCTTATTGCTGATCTGCTGACTTGTGCTGGTGCCGACCACATTATCACTATGGATTTGCACGATCCGCAGTATCAAGGTTTCTTCGATATCCCAGTTGATAATCTTTACGGCAAGCCACTTTTGAAGAGGTATATACAACAAAATATCCCTGATTTCAAGGATGCAGTTATCGTCAGTCCAGATGCAGGAGGCGCAAAGAGGGCAACAGCTATTGCAGATGGCCTGAACATGGATTTTGCTTTGATTCACAAGGTTTGAATATTCTAGTTTTGAGAATTGGCAGCAACTTACGAAATATCTAGGAGCGACGGCCGACAAGGATTACCGATCGTCAAAAAGCTACTATGATGCTTGTGGGAGATGTGACCGACCGAGTTGCCATTCTCATCGATGATCTCGCGGACACTTCCAATACCATAACTCGAGCCGCAAAACTACTCAAGAGTGCAGGGGCAACCTATGTTTATGCGTTACTCACACACGGCATTTTTAGCGGTGATGCCATTCCTCGCATCAATGCTAGCGCTATTGATAAAGTCATCGTCACCAATAGTGTGCCCCAAGATGAGCATAAACGCCTATGTCCTAAGCTTGAAGTTCTTGAAATCGGGTCTGTCTTTGCAGAGGCAATTAGGAGAGTTCATCACGGTGAGAGCATCAGCGTTTTGTTTCAGTACGACTAGAGACGCCATTAGCTCAGAGAGGTCTCTTGGATGCATTTTAGGGCGTTTAGGATCGGCAAGAGTCACTGAATATGACTGGAAAATATCAGGCCTCGAACAAATTAAAATTAATTGCTATACCTACCATAACACACGCACAGTACGGCCAGCGTACTGACTTCCCATAGCTCTCTTAAGAATTGAAAGTCATTATAGGCGCGCTCGGGCTAATTCCACTCGACAAATCTAGTGATACAACGCAAATGTGTCAACATAGAATGCTTTCTGCTATATGATACGAGATATGTTTATCCGGGACGTCTATTATGTTCCTGAAGAATACTGAAATAATCCAAATCACATAATCACACAGCCACCTTCACTTAAGCCTCCTTTAGAAGTCGTAGTCATCGCCGCTGTCCTACAGATATCCTCAAAGACCTCATGTACCAACTCCCCAGTAGCAGCCGAACACTCCATATATTTATCACATCTCATCTCCTGCGCAATTCTGTACGCTTCTTGTGGATAAATGATCCCATTGGGATCAGCTTCAGATCTCAGGTCACGCTTGAGGCCCAGGACTAAGATTGGGATGTCCTTCTCCCTGTTGAAATGTCTTTTGATTTCTTTGATCCACTAGAATTCTATAAATAAATGAAAGTCAAGCTCGGGCATGACATACTGTTCTTTGCATGTCCATAAGACTAAGGCGGTTATTGATGTCATAGGAAAGAACGATAACATTGGGTTTCAATAAGGTCCAATCTGATGGGCTAGCTGTATCGTAGAATTCGAATCGGTATGGACAATTGAAGAAATGGATATCAAAAACAAAAGGCTGGTCCTCGTCTCGGAGGAGAGTGACGGGTGTGTTCGATGACGGCCCGGTGTTACCTTGGCTTATTCTCCTATCAAGTGGTTAGAATATGCATGTTGGCTCCAATTGGAAATTGCCTACGATAAGAAGGTCGTCTTTCCGACATCGCGGTTACCAAGTAATAGAATGACGACTTCTGGTTGGCCTTCCATGACAGTTAAAGTCGACGTAGGAAAATCTCTACAGAAACATCCAAGTTCTTATCGATAAGGAACAGGGGCATAGCTTCAGATTCCGGCTACCGTAGCAAAATTTAATCTTTCAAGATGAATCTAGAAGATATAACTCCATGGAGGCATGTCAAGCTCTTCGAGCAAGACTCGCCATCTTGAAAGAGGTTTCAGAGCGCACTTTCACATTTCGAGCCCGCGCCTCTGGACAAGGTACACTAATATTCAGCAGCGAGCTCTAGCTGCACAGACGGCGAAGATGGAGAATTTTCAAGATTATAAGGATTGGTCCCAAGAGCGCCTCATTCAGAAAGTAATTCAACTAGAGAAGGATTTGAGGGAGAAAACTTCAGGGTATGAGGCCATGCTGTCTTTGCTACAAAGTTCTCTCTAATAAATCATAGCTATAAGGAAGAGGTAACCAAGATACGAAAGAACGCTCGAGCTGAACGCGAATTTGATCCTTCGATGTACTCAACCCGACTGATTGCATTGAAACTTGCGTATCTGGGCAAACGCTATAATGGATTTGAATATCATGCCAATAATCCTACACCACTTCCCACGATAGAAGAGGAGCTTTGGAAAGCCCTGAACAAAAGCAGACTGATTATTCCAAAAGATACACCTCCTCTGAATCCAAGAGAGGTCAATTGGGAAGGCTGCGAATACTCGAAGTGTGGGAGAACTGATAAGGGTGTCAGTGCCTTTGGCCAGGTTATTGGGATCCGGGTTAGGAGTAATCGACCTCTGAGGAAAAGGAAAATCAGCGAGCCAGGCAATGTAAATGGGACTGTAATACCAACGAACCCCGCAACTATTTTTCCACTGAAAAATGCTCTCAAGCTTCCTTCTCCCGATATGTCGCAGTCCGAGGATGCAAGTAGAGAAACAGATCGATTGAGCATGGACAATGAGGATGCTCCACCATTTGATCCAATAAAGGATGAGATTCCTTACCCTGTAATCCTCAATCGCCTGCTCCCTCCAGATATCCGTATACTGGCATGGTGCCCAGCACCTCCTCCAAACTTCTCGGCGCGCTTCTCTTGTAAGGAACGACAGTACAAGTACTTCTTCACACAGCCTGCGTTTCCACCAATACCTCAACACCTGGAAACCAAAAATAAAGGAGCTGCGGCTACGCAGGATGGGTGGCTGGATATTGCAGCTATGCAAGAAGCCGCAAAGAACTTTATTGGTTTGCACGACTTCAGGAATTTCTGCAAGGTTGATGCAAGCAAGCAGATTGCGAATTTCGAGCGCCGCATATTTCACGCTGATATTGTGGAGGAAGATACGACAACCACACTGGGCTTTGTCAATGGTAGTAGTTTCCTACTAGAAGACTCTCAAATAAGAGATGGCTTAAGTCAATCGTCTCAATACCCGAAAGTGTACTCGTTCACTTTGCATGGTTCAGCATTTCTCTGGCACCAAGTTCGACACATGGTAGCCATCCTATTCCTCATTGGACAGGGCCTGGAGTCTCCCTCTATCGTCTCTGAACTTCTCGACGTTAAGAAGAACCCTCGCAGACCTATATATGAAATGGCAACCGATACGCCTTTGGTGTTATGGGACTGTATCTTCCCACAAGAGGATGATATGGAGCGAAAGGATGCGCTTCAATGGCTCTACACAGGTGATGAGCCCGGTAGAGGTGATATCAAATATGGCTCACAAGGACTCATGGAAGACATATGGAGGCTATGGCGGGAGAGGAAGATTGATGAGGTTCTAGCTGGGACCCTCATTGATGTAGTCGCCTCCCAGGGAAAAGACGTTCCGAGTCTTACATCCACGCCTAAAAGGGGAGCGAAGAGCCAAAGGGTCTTTGATGGTGGAAATGGTCCCAGACTAAAAGGCACTTACTTGCCAGTGATGAAGATGCCGCTGATGGAAACTACGAAAACGATTAATGAGAAGTACGCAATCCGGAAAGGATTTGAGAGCGCGGAAGATCTGAAAGAGCAGGGGTTCCGCAGGCTGAAGAAACCCATAAGTCCAGTAGATGACAATGATAAGTAGATGTAACTTTAGATGTAGCAGACCATAGTAATCCGCTTGTCTCATTCTCGTTCCATAATAACATGATTATCTACCGACATCACCCTCCCTCTCCACTACGCCCCTCTTCTCCGGCTCATATAAACATCCCCTAGCGCCCCTCCAAACCCTCTCCACAATAGCCCTCCCAGGCAACAACCTCGGAAACACAACGACGACCTCATCCTCCCCCTCCACCACTACAACCAAATAGTACCTGACCTCGAACCCGCGAAATGCCTCGTTGACTAGTATATCCTGGATCTTCTCGGTCGGGATGAAGCGCGTCGACGCCGTCCCCAAATACGTGGTGCTGGGCGTAGAGGTCTGAATCCCGAGGCCCCGCAGCACGAGCAGCGATTCAGACACATGGATGCGTCGGATCGTGCTGTAGGCCGTGAGGACGCAGACAGGGAGGAGCAGTGGGGTTGGGGTCTGTGCCGCGAGGGAGTTGAAGAGTGCGCCGAGCGCAGAGGCGTGGATCGTGTCAATGGCGTGCCAGATGAAGTCGGTGCTGAAGAGTGGCGGCGGTGCGTTCGGGAAGGGAGGAGGGGGAGAGGTGGAGGAGGTGCTGAGGCGCCATTTGCTATAGAGGAGGAGGAGAGTGCTGAAGCCGAGGACGAGGCGCAGGAGAGCGGTGGCTAGGAGGAGGAGTCGGAGAGTAAGTGTGAGAGGCGGGACAGTTGAGACTGTGTATTCGATTGTGGTCGGGGAGGGGCGGCGCGTGTGCAGGTGGGGTGCGGTAGTGAGCATCCTGAGGAGGATGGTTGTTCGAGGGAGGAAGCTTGGGTTGAATTTTCTTTCGAACGACCCTTGAGCTTTATCGATAAGAGACGAGGCTGAAAGGTTTAAATTTTCCTACCAACCTCGCAGTTCACAAGATAGTAGGATCATGGATCTTTTGAGGAACAGACTCATTAGAGCTCTTTTTGTGCCAGTTTTGCTCTATGGTGTACAGTTCTCAATTTTAAAGCATTCAGCAATCTTAAGAACTAGTCCCCAGTATCCACCTCCAGGTCCAGCTGCACCCCATTGCTAACCCCATAGTCCTCCAATGTCAACTGATCTTTGAATGGTCTCTCCCCTTGTCTCTTCAAAAGAATTTCATGAGGTTCTCTCCCAATCCTAGCCGCTACCTGAGCCTTGAACAGCCTTATCGGATCAGACGCCAAACATGGAATCGCCGCCTTCGTACCCAGCCGGTCATTGACATGCACAATGATCATCGGCTCTCCTACAGGAGCTGATGGTTGGGCAGGAGGTCGCTGTGGTGCTTTTGAAGTATCCTTTTCCTTCTCATCTGTGCTCTTCTTCGGAGGTCCAAATTTGTCAGCAACTCCAAACTTGTCCTCCACTGATGCAGTAGCTTTCTCCTGTCTCGGTGAGGGTGAGCGCTTCCTATAGCCTCTTTCGAGTCTTTTCTCGCCGCCATCTCGATCGTCATTCGTGCCCTTTCGCTTTTCCTTCCATTTAAACCCGCCGCTTCCTCGGGGGCGATCACGGCGATCACGATTTCTGTCGTCGCCTCTCCGACGAGGGGAACGGCTCCGGCGTCTGGGCTCCTCGTCGCGCATCCTCCTTGGTGAACGTGATCGGGATCTTGAGCGAGGCATGTTGTGAGGTCGAGTTGTGAATGTGCAAATCTGAATGTTGAGTACCTTGAGAGCGTAAGGCTGAAAGGCTGAAAATCCCTGCACTAGCGCACTGCAAGTCTTCTAGTCACCTGACTTTGACTTTCACTATCAAAACACTTCCGTCCTGAAGTAGATATCAATACTGAATCTTGAATACCATGGATCCGTCGTATGAGTCTTCAGAAGATGAGGCGGAGGCCATGGCCAAGGCAATGGGGTTCTCCTCATTCGGTACCCAAGGTCCCACTAAGAAGCGGAAATTCAACCCAAAAACAGACGCCATGGTCGAAGGACAGGAGCTTGCCTCACTTGACAGAGGTGGTAAGAAGGGACAAGGAAGCGGTGGAAACAATATACCGCTGGGAAAGCCACGCGTTCTCGGTATTGCACCTAAGAGCAACCAAGAAGAGATTAAGCTGGACGAAGAGGATGGAGAGCCCGCACATATTGACACATGTTTACAGCCTCCATCGAAGCAGGATGACTCAGAGGAGGATGAAGGCCCAGCATATATAGATACGAGTTTATCACCGCCGAATGAAGAAGCTAGAGCTGTTCAGCAAAGGATCGACGCCATTTTAGCAAATAGTACCACTCCACCTATTCCGCCGGATTTAAATATTAAGATGAAGCCACAAGCATCAGAGGTAGGCCTAGGGGTTGGCTGCTTCATGAACGCGTTGCAAGACGAAGCAAAACCACCGTTTTCAAGTGTTCCGGCTCCAGCTACGAGTGGCCGCTCAAATATGGGCCATCATCAACCGAGAGAGCGGGGGCAGAAGAACGAGTTCTGGTATATCGGCTACTACGATCCTAGCTTTAATGAAAATCCATGGGCAAAGCTTGAGAAGGCTAACGGACTGGAGCCTACAGGGACATGGATTGAAAGGGGAGGGCAAGCAGCGTGACAGCTTTTGTTCGACAATGGGTAGATATGTTCTTTATCACCACATACTGAATCCCTTTATACAAACTCAAAGGATTACAAAGCAGACTATCTAGACTGCCTCTGAGTCAGTCCCCAAATCCCTCAAACTCAGTCTCCTCCTCGACCTTCTGCCTCTTCACCTCTGCAATGAGAGCCTGCAACTCCTTTTCCTTTTCCAGTTCTGTAGGTGTCATCTTCGCCAATCTCTCAGCTTCCCTCTTTCTCTTCTTCTTTTCTCGTCTCTGTTCTTTCACATCATGTTGCTCATGCTTTTGACTCCACGGCTGCCTCTCCTTCCGCCTCCGAAGAACATCCTCACTAGGGACATAAGAAGGTGCCGCTTTCTTCGCCTCCTCAATCGCAATTCGCCGGGCCTTCTCTCTTACTTTGTCCTTGTACTCATATTCTGACATGTCAATTTTGACACTAAGAGACCTGTCACCATCCCAATTCTTCAGCTCTGGCATTTTCGGCAGTCTGATGAGCCCCCATGCATTACCTAGATCAGTCCAATCAAGATCCCCCATACGGAAGATGCTACTTGCTTGATGTTTCGAGTATGCTTGCACCCAGCTCACGAACGCTCGCTGACCCTTGTCGTGAAGTGCTCGATCTGCCAATACTACTTCACGTAACTTTAATGTAACTGCTCTTGCATCTTCATCGGTGATAACGATGTGTGGTCTTTGTAATAATGTGATCGGTGTTTTGCGGATTTCAAGGAACGGTATATAATCCTCTTCTCGACCCCGTTGCAAAAGTATAACGCTTAAACCTCTACGTCCGGCTCGCCCGGCTCGTCCACACCGATGAAGAAAGACTTTTGGGTCGGAAGGAGGGTCTACCTGAACTACAAGATCGACTTGCGGGACATCGAGACCCCGTGCCGCAACATCGGTCGTAAGGAGAATTGTGGAGGATACAGCACTGATAAACCGTGCGAAGTTCTTCTGCCTTACATTTGGTGGGTGTTTCCCGTGCAAAGGCACCAACAAGAACTGATTTGGAAGTATTGCTGAAAGAATGTGTTGGAAGTAGTCCACCGCGGCGCAAGTGGAGAGATAAACAATGCTCTTCTGTGGTGTGGGCTCCAAGTTGGATAATAGTGAGAGCAAGGCTGGTAATTTGTGACTCGGCGGTGTAAGTAGATATGACATCTGCAGACTTGCGGGAGTCCGTTTATCGTCTCCTCCTTCACCTTTGACTTTCACTGCAATCTTAACAGGATTTCTAAGTCCAACACGCACAATTTCGCTAACTGCTTCACTAACACTTGCACTAAAAAGCCCTGTTCGTCTCTGCTTGGGGAGACGGGCAAGAATCTTCTGTAAGTCATCCTTAAACCCCAAATCCAAGAGTCGGTCGGCTTCATCAAGAACAAGTACTTCAAAGGATGATTGCGGGCAGTGTACATGGGGAGAGGAGAGTAGCTCGAGAAGCCTTCCAGGTGTTGAGATGAGGATATTTGGACTGTTTTTAAGAAAACTGCTTAGATCTTGTGCTGGAGTCGTAGTTCCACCGAGTAATAGCTGTGGAACAATTCTAAGGGTAGATGAAGGATATTTTTGGGTATCCTCAGAGGGGAGGTTGAGAACGGCAGCGGAAGGTATATGGAATTCTAGCAATGATAGAAGAACTGAATGTATTTGCGTTGCCAGTTCCCGTGTAGGTGAGACGATTATAGCCCCCACATGGTGTTTCTTGAGAGGCTCCTCGAGACGGAGTAGTTTTTCAATAACTGGGATGAGGAAAGCCAAAGTCTTTCCACTACCTGTAACTGCCTAATAGTAGAAAGTTCAGCAATTGCCCATGCACTACATCAGTAAGGGCGCAAACCTCAACAACCACGTCCTTATTTTCAATGAACAAAGGTATGGTTGAGGCTTGGACTGGGGTCATTCTAGCAAATCCCATTGAAGATATGGCATCGAGGATCCACTCAGCGAGTGAAGGAGTAAGAGCATCCCAAGCTCTAGGATCTTTCTTGTCCCCATTGTTAGGAGCCATAATAGAAGAATCGCCACAACACAATTATTGTCCGTTCAAGATCTTTAATAAATTTCGGTCTTATCGCTATCGTGAAAATAGCGCTTGTCCAAGAGCGGACAAGCGTCTCTCTGCCCAGGCAATGAAAATCAGAAAATTGTCATAAACTGCCACCTTGCTGTCATGTCCTGTTGACACCTCGAGTCACGCTCCACGGGCATACATCACCACCACACTGCTACTTGTGCGGGCGTGGCATCAGAACATCATAATGCAGTGCAGCTCTGCACTGCTCCATCCGCTCCACTGGAGCAGATAGTCCTTCCTACGGCCTTTCCTTCTGTCAACATTTCACGCGCTTCACGAAAAGATAAACATCTCCACTCTCCCATCTGTGTTCTACGAGTCGCAGATATCAGGCGTTCTGTAGTTGGTGTCATAAGATACCCTCCACTTCCGCCTTTTGACTACACCATGTCTCAGTACCAAATCCCGGCAACTCCGAGGGTTATCTCACCTTCCCCAACGCCCTCAGAAAGTCAAGAAGGGTCCCAAGATGGATACTTTGGGCCTATTACACGCTCGTCGGCAAAGAAGCGCATTAAGGCGCCGGCGAAAATTGATGAAGGAGTAGATGCCGAAGAGTCAGACCCTAATCCAGAGTTAAGGAGGGCAAGATCTAAGAGCAGAGAGGACATGAGAGTGCGCAGGATGAGTGGACTATCGGAAGCCAAGGCAAGCATGGCTGTCTCTCCCAGCAAAAATCTTCACGTCACACCAAACGGGAGCGCCACACCAAACGGACATTTGTCACCATTTAGTGCCGCAAAGACTGGATGGAGTTGGCGAGATCTTAGCAGAAGCCCAAGTCCTTTAGGCCTAATCCCCATTCATCGCCAGTGGAGATCTTTCGTACACCGGCATGAAGTGCCTCGAAAGTTGCTGCACGTGTCTATAGGATTTTTTACTATCTGGGCGTACGTTTCGGGAATGCAGACCAGCCAAATCACCCCGTATCTCATGGGAGCCCTTGTACCCGTAGCGACTGCCGACTACTTGCGGTTCACCTTCCCCTCCTTCAACCGACTTTATGTCAGGGTTCTCGGCGCCTTGATGCGTGAAACCGAGTATAATACTTGGAATGGTGTCATCTGGTACATGCTGGGAGTTTGGATCATCCTCAGCTTCTTTCCCAAGGACGTCGGGGTTGTAGGGGTACTCCTTCTGAGCTGGTGCGACACAGCTGCGAGTACAGTAGGACGAGCATACGGCCGCTATACTCCTCGAATTCGGAAGGGAAAGTCGCTCGCTGGCTCTCTGGCAGCATTTCTAGTTGGTATCGTAACAGCCATTAGTTTCTGGGGGTGGCTGGCACCTTATCCAGGACAAGGTGTACTTGAGAGGGATGGACCGTTCATGTTCACTGGAACATTGAAGCTTCCAAGCACCATTCGGGATAGTCTAGGTTTGACCGATGCTCAAAGCTCTATCGCCGGAGGACCAGCCTTAGCCGTAATGAGTCTTTGGACAGGTTTCGTGGCATCAGCCAGCGAAGTAGCTAATATATTCGGATGGGATGATAATCTTACCATCCCAGTATTAAGCGGGATTGGGATGTGGGCATTTCTTAAGGTCTTTGGCTAGAGGCAGTTTGAGAGGGATATATAGCGGGGATTGCGGTTCATCATGACTTGATCATGACTTGTACTTATAGATTGCATTTACAATATAAATTCCAGACTTGGTATATGAATGATGACTTCAGTCCTGCAAGCTTTGGCGAAAGGTTAGCTGTAAGGTAAGGTTTCTAGAATACTTCCACGGACATGCTCTGTGATCGACATAATTTGTCCTTATATCCTTAATTCCGGCCCAGCCAAACGGTTCGTCCATTCAAGAAGTACATGCAGCCCTTTAGGTAATTCCAATCACAGGGCTCATTGTGGGGTGGCTTGTGACGAAGGATTCTCCTTGGTGGCGAGCCTTTTAACTACACCGACGGCCTCACAGTTGCTATGATTGATTCATTGGCCCGCATTGCATTTCATGCGCATGACGAATAAGCCGGAAAGCCCTGGAGCGCCTTTGATCCCACACATCGGAAACTCTTATGATGGTGGGGAAAGCCTTGGAAAAAATTATGCTGCACAGTTGTATTAGATATTCGTACCCTTGGGATTTCAAGACATCATAAATTGAACAGCTCAGCCGTTTGTTTCGCATTATTCAACAGTTTCCTATGGGGTTTCTGTCCTTGACACGGAAGGCTTCTAGAAGAATATCCTGAGGACTGGCGTATTGGAAGGCAGAAAAATGTCGGAAAATCAGAATTAATTTGCGATCAATGAGTATGAGTGACAACACATAGGACAGGGCTTCGACTATGCACTTCTGCCTGACACGCAAATCAACGTCTGCAAAAGATAAATGCCATTGACCAACGCAATATCAGCCTTCTAACAATTTTGCCTTTTTTCCTTTTCTTGCCTGTCGCTGCTTTTGATGTGACCTCAGTAAAGTTAGCGTCAGCGCGCTTGACTCGGACTATATCGCCTCACAGCTGCGTAGAATCTTGCACGTTGGCAAAGAGGAATGCCACCACTATATGCCTCCCCTCGTCCTTATCCACCAATACCAACGCTGGCGGCACCTGCAAGCAGGATGACGGCTATCTGTGAGCAATAGAAACTACTCTACGGCCCAATCCGCGTGAGTAGCGTCAGCCAGACCTTCCAGGGATTAGCCATCGGCCAAACACTCGCATGCTTGGGGGCTTCCGGTCCATCATGATAGACGGAGGAGCGGACGGGCACGGCGGAGAAAAGGGGCTAGTGAGGCATGAGGACCACGATGCAGCCTATCTCTGCTCTTGCTTCACCCCCCTCGAGCGGGGTCGTAGATACGACGTCGGACAGTCCTGCTCTCCAGGTCAAAGCTGGTCCCCCCTTCCGTCCTCATGCTCTCATTTCTTCTCGCTTGGCTCGGTCCAAAAGTCTATAAAAGGGAGGCCATGGACCCGTCTTCAGAGTTTTCTTTTCTCTTTCCTTTCCATCCGTTCGCACACTCAACCATAAACACACTCATACACAGAACAAAGTTCCTTGCCTTGGCAAACAGACCTCACCTCAGCCCAGCCTTACTATATACTCCTACTCACACTTGACCTTTGCCTTAACACATTGTCATCCCTACTTCTCTCTCCCACACACTCACCACATCACTCACTCCTCATTGTCAATATCTTCTAACAAACACAACCTTCACAATGGCTCACTATTCCACACAATCATATTACCAGACCACCCTCCCGATGGCAATGCCATCAAAATCACCTCACTACTCCCAAGCCTATGCCCGCAATACCTACGCTGTTTCACCGCCAGAAGTAGCTGATTCAGTCACCACGGGCTCCGGCATGAATTCTGGCTACTCCGCCAGTTCTTATGCCGGTAGCGCGAGCGGTTATGATGACAGCACGAGCTCAGCCAACGGCGTTGATCTGCACGAATACATGCAGGATCGCTTCGCTACAGCTTTTGATCCCCTTAAGTTAGATCGCAGTTTGGTGACTCAAGCACAATCGTGAGTTTTCCTCGCAAACTTAATTTTCACGGCCCTTTATTCAACAAAAAGTGCGAAACTGACAGATTTGCAGATCTGGAAAACTTAACGCTAAGCAACGGGAGGTTGACGAGCTCCGCGCAAAGGTTGCTGCTCGTGCTCAAAGAGCTAAAGCTCGGTTTGCTGAAGGCATGCAAGACGCAAAGGAGGTGAGACGAGATTTGGAATACACTTCAAAGCACATCTCGTAAGTACCTGATTCATAATCGTCATACTCTCCACCGAAATGCAGTGGGCGTTTTCGCTGCTCGTTCTCGTTTACTGAGGAAAAAGCATTGTCTCGGAGAGTAGAAAAGTGTGGACGAAAACTAACCTCTCTCAGGTCATTGAAATCCAAAGCCTCAAAAAAGCACCCAACAGAGTACAGAAAGGCACGCGAGCGGTACCCGTCCCCAGAATACTAAGCTATTCCCAATCCAGCAATATGTTTACGTCTGCGCCCCTTTCTCAACCACCATCTCTTACCTCGTCGTCGCCAACCCCTTGGCCACCGCCGCTCCGCCCCGCTCCGCCCTCGCGGCTATCACTAAACGCCGCCCTCTCCTTGCTGCTTTACCGGCGCATGTTTAACGACCCTGATGATTTATGATTTGCTTACAGTAGCGCTAAGGCTGGCGCGCTAGGTCCCTTCTGGACAACCGCGGCCGCGGAAACGGTCCACAGTTACGTTTCCCAGGTCTGGGAGGTATCTTGCCTGTTTGGGAGTTCTTGTTATCTAATTTGGGAGGCTTCATGCCCGTTTTGGGTGCTTCTGGAACGTACTTAGGCTTCTTTAAGTAGTTTAATTTGCCAAATTGAGACCTGTAATGTCAATTTTTGACCATTTTATGTGACAGTGATGTCGTCCGGATGAGCCAGTCACCTGCAGAATGGCGTGAGATAACCCTTCTGATTGGATGGAGGGCGTTGTCGTCTTGCTGTCTGGTGTGAGGTTGGTGGACAAGGGGGTGAGACATGACATGGGGCTGATCCCGTGATCTGCATGGCTTTCGCTTCGTACCTTGCCTGATGCAGGTCATGCACAACATCAGGGACCCGTGCTTGCATCCAAGACCAAGGAAAGACTAAGAGTATTAGGATTACGGTGAGAGTTTCTTGACTACGTAAGTTTAGTTGTATTGGCCATTGCGATTCTAACATGTGGGTATGGAAGCCAATGCATAACCTTGACAACGCACCATGACAGGGGTAAAGTTAGGTGCCTACACTGAGTTTGTCTTTTTTTTTAGGGCATGCTATACTGGCTATGCTACGCTACGTCATGCTACTCGTGCTTCTAGATCAAAGGCAGAGCAACGATTAAGTACGCTCTTTTGAAAACACAGGGCTTTCCCTCGACCACCGAAAGGAGTGAACAGTGGCCCAGTATCTTTCCCTCATTAGTGCCGTCAAGTGAACCTCCTCTCAAAGATGCAATTTGCAGAAAATACATAGCCTGCACAGGTTTTCAAAGCTCTGCATAGCCTTACCACTCCGCACCCTTGCTTGTACCCTCAGCGGCACCCCATTCGCCACCAGCAGCTGGTACACTCGAAGCAGCCCAGTCACCACCATCACCACCATCCCAGTTTCCACCGGCACCAACGCCTGCGGTAGCAGATGCAGCCGCAAAAGCACCAGCCGAAGCACCGGCCACTTCCCAGTCACCTCCTCCCAAACCCTGTTCGATAGCAGCGGGCCCGACCTCATCTGCACCTGGGACCTTGGCATCATCGACAGACTTCTCCTCATCGGCAGCCTCAACATCGCGATAGAAGTACAGATCGACCATGACATCCCATTCAGTTTCTCTGTTTGCAATGCTGCCTCTCAAGCGAAGGACCTCACGGGCCAACATCCACCAGACGAGACCAATAGCATGACGAGCCTTGTTGTTGGTTGGGATGGCGACATCAACGAACTCGGTAGGTGAATCAGTATCACAGAGAGCGATGACGGGAATATTGACGTAGGATGCTTCACGGATGGCTTGAGCGTCGGTGCGGGGATCGGTGACGACGATCAGACGCGGCTCCTTGAAAGAGCGGGTGATGTAGTTGGTGAAGTTACCGGGCGTAAAGCGACCAGCAATAGCGACAGCTCCAGTATGAGCAGCAAACTTGAGGACGGCACGTTGGCCGTAAGGACGGGCGGAGATGACACAAATATCAGCCGGGTTGTCGACAGCTGCGATGATGCGGGCAGCGAGGACGATTTTCTCCCTGTAAAGTTCAGTAATTAGACTTGTAACGCCCCATATGGTCAGACTTAGATATACCAGGTCTTGCCAATATTGATCACATTAATTCCATCAGGTCTAGTCTTCCACAGGTAGGATTCCATGTGAACTTGCATGTTCTTAGATCCCAAGTGACACTGAGCTGCAAGAAGCATTTCAATGTCCTGAGACGTCGCATTGAAGATGGGGGGGAGCTGAGAAGGCGCCATCTTTGCGATTTGATTTCAAGAATCAAATCGTGTGGGTTGATGGGCGCAGAAGGTTTTTGGGAGCTGAAGATGTAGGCTGATTTTCGTTTAACAAAATTGAAGTAACTCACAATTTTGGTGTGTGCCCTAGGATCGGCAAAGTTAGCTACTGATTCCGCTTCCTATTTGGCTTAGCGTACGCTAGCCATACCTAGACTAGCCTTGAATCTGCACGTTCAAGAAACGAATTCGGTGAAGGAGAGTACGAGAGAGACACGACTATGCCTCCACGAATAGATTTAGTATCACGGCTGGGCTCTTTGACGTGTAGGAACCTTCTAATGTATCCTTTCCAATCCTGGCTAACCAATTGATTCTAGTATGTCTACGTCCGGCCGTGAAGCCACATACACCTAGCCCTTTACCTGTAGGATCAGTCGCCAATGCTTCATCACAAGCTCAACGGCGAAAGTATCGTGATCCATATGCGTTAGCACAAGCACGGCAAAGGAAAGCAGCAAATTTAAAGAGGCAAGAGGAGCTTAAAAGGGAGCGTGCAGAAGCATTAGGCGACTCAGTCCGTGGGATTACAACACCATTCGTGGAGTCATTTGACACGGCTATACCACCTGCAACTCTTGGCATCAAGTCAACAGAAGGTGACGAAGGAAGCACGAAAGTTTCCGAAGCTGCTGCCCAAGTACCTCTAAACCACTTCGTCACACCTTCAGAATTTGAAAAAGCCATAGAGCATTCCTACGTTTTGACACAACCCTTAATTTCGAAGAACCCTGACCTTCGAGATCCAGCTCAGGAAGTAGAAGAGCTCCAGCGACACGCTGAAGCTCATGAGCGAGCAACTGTAGCAGTATCGCGCATTCTCAGCTTGGCGAACGGAAATCAGAAAGACCGGACTCGGTTCAACATTCAGCGATGCATTGAGACGTTCGGTCGTCATAACACAGACAAATTTCTCACGCCACGCGCGCCTTCAAATCAGCCGCGGGCTGCGGACAAGACGCCTTTGGCAGATAAGACACCGCGAGCTGGACCCGACACTGGGAGTTCTGAGGTGCAGATTGCGATCTTGACGGCTAAGATTAGGGCGCTTGCCAATCATCTGGAACGACCTCACTGTCAAAAGGACAAAGTCAACAAGAGAAATCTGAGGGTATTGGTGCATAGACGGCAGAAGCTGTTGGCATATCTGAGACGAAAGGAGCGGGGTGGTGAGCGTTGGAAAAATGTGGTTGAGACATTAGGATTGACTGATGGAACTTGGAAGGGCGAAATCAGCCTGTAGATTATGAAGTTGCATATAGAGCAGCACTTGTATATTATGGAATGAGCATGTAGCTCACTGATTTAATTCAGCTACAAAGTCCCCCAATCTCCAAGCGCCGGCCAGCCTGTAACATTACATATCTGCGAAGAATCTTGCCTGTCGGCAGATAAGCCTTCCAAAGATACAGGTTTGCTAATGCCTAGAATACACTTATGTAATTGCCAATCCGCTCCTTCTGATTTTGTGCTATACACTCTGCGATCCAGGTAATGTTTCGGATTTCCTGATTCCTGTAAGTAGAGTTTACCAAAGATGAGATGGGTGGACCGACCTGTTCCCTTAGCTTAACCCAAGCATAGACAATTGCATATGTAAATTGTCTTGTGAATGCGCCCTTCGAGATCTCCATCTCTTTTTGGTAAAACATGTCTTCCAGGCTCTTACCATCGCCACCAGGTCCGCCGCTCATATTTCCAGCCCCAATTCCACCACCTTGTCCCATGCCAGTTGCATCAAAATAGGTCTTATAATCATTCACACCCTCTACTGCAAGCTTCACACCTTCAATATCATCGGCTCTTGAGAGCATCAGCGAACCTTCCGGATATAGGCGACCGAAATTTGGGTAGAGCCTTTTGCGATCCGCTTTCGATAACTCTGTGCCAAAGGAGTTTAAGGTGATATTGATGGCTCTCCGGTCCGCTTCAAAGGCCAAAATTTCCGACATGACCTCACTTGTAGGCGTGTTTGCTATATCTGGATCGGTATTGACGAAGTGGTGGAAGTCCTCGAGGTAATTCTTGTATAGGGTATTTCGAACGATTTCGATGTTAAGCTCATCCAGATCCTGGTGACTTAAGCTACCCTTGAAGTACGGGGCCAGAGGCGTTTCAATAAGGACACTGTTGTAGAGCTCCTCAATGTTGGTGGCCACGCAGAGAACGGGCATGGTCTCGAACCAGCCAAGAGGATGGCATCGCTCAAGCAGCTCTCGAGTGTCTCGTTCATGTAATGTTCCAGTGATAAGGAGTGCTACATTGTCGATCATGTATCCATAAGTCAGATAGTCCATGAACTTCGCCAGAGATCCTACAGCATTTGCTCGTAGATACCGAAACTCAGATATCAACTTGTCAGTGGTTTTGGCGGCAAGAGTTGAAGTGGAAGGGTTGGGTGGAAGGGAAGCCAGAAAGTCGCCATACGCAGGACCCAGTTGCAACTTCAGATCTATCATGAGTTAATAAGGCTTTTGAATTTAACATGGAAGAGTATACTATACCATCGATAGTCTCGCATTGGGTGAGGTTGATGTAGTTTTGGCTTGTTAACAGACTGTTGCGATAGCCCCGCACGATACCTTCAATGTAACTGCAAGCTCATTAGCAGCGCCGGGTAATCAAGCATCCAAAGACAGTAATTACCCATTGTTCACATTGAAGAAAAGGCCCTCCATCTCTTCCTGTATGCTCTTTGATGGTGCTTACTCTGACAACCTAGAGCTCAAGCAGGGATCACGAAGTAGATCAGTATTTTATGCCTGAGGCGTAAAGGCTAATCCCTAACTTTTTCTTCGTGCGGGCTCTAAATTTCTGGAAACTTTATCGAGAGAGCTCTTTCCTCACAACGCTTTTGTGCACCGCAAACACTGCATCTTGGATAGCACTCGCGGTGCTTTTAATGGTCAAGATGACGCTCTTCATACTTACGGAGACTAGTGCGGGATATGCGCTTTTTAAAGCGAGGGACAAAAAGCTTCTCAAAAAAGATGATCTCTCAGCGCAGGCAGAGTCTGCGGAGGGGATCAGCAATATGTAAGTGCGATTGACGTCCCAGCAGAGTTCTCGATTGCACACCTGAAATAGAACTTTAAATTGGTATTTTTTGAGACTAATTGACAATCTCCGCTGCAGGTTAAAACTCAAAACCTTCCAAAAGTTCGATAATGCGGCAACCGCGCTCGAGGAAGTAGCTGCTCTGATCGAGGGGAAGGTCACCCCTATGCTGGCAAAGCTGTTGGACTCGATTAAGGACGAAAAGAAAGCGTCTTTGGCTGTCGCAGATCCAAAGCTTGGCCAGGCTATTAACAAGCTCCCAATGCTCAGTCTCACGCCCATTTCTGATGCCTCAACGAACGAACTTTACAGAGCCATTCGCGACCACCTTCCCTCCCTTATTCCAGGTCTTCTGCCTGAGAACATATCTACTATGTCACTTGGTCTCTCGCACTCTCTTTCACGCCATAAGCTCAAGTTCTCACCCGACAAGGTTGATACTATGATAGTTCAAGCAATTGCGCTTCTTGACGATTTAGACAAGGAACTGAATACGTATGCGATGCGCGTAAAAGAATGGTATGGGTGGCATTTTCCTGAAATGGGCCGCATCGTCAGCGACAATTTGGCATATGCTAGGGTTATCCTAAAGATGGGCATGAGAACTAGTGCTTCAAATGCAGACCTTGCAGAAATCCTGCCAGAAGAGATCGAGGCTGCTGTGAAAGCTGCAGCTGAAGTTAGTATGGGCACGGAGATTACAAATGAGGACCTCGATAACATCAAGCTACTTGCTGAGCAAGTTGTCGGCTTTACTGAATATCGACAGCAGTTATCGAGCTACCTCTCATCGCGCATGCAAGCAATTGCTCCCAACTTGACTGAGCTAGTTGGTGAGCTTGTTGGAGCACGACTGATTGCTCACGCCGGATCTCTAATGAATCTTGCAAAGAGTCCCGCAAGTACCATCCAGATCCTTGGTGCAGAGAAGGCACTCTTCCGCGCTTTGAAGACAAAACATGATACTCCAAAGTATGGTCTCATCTATCACGCTTCGCTCGTTGGTCAAGCTACAGGGAGGAATAAAGGCAAAATTGCGCGTATGCTGGCTGCCAAGGCGACAATCGGCCTGCGTGTCGATGCTCTCTCGGATTGGAGCGCTCAAGGTGAGGGCAAAGGCGATGATGTTGATGAGGAGGAGCGATCAGCTTTAGGTGTCGCCGCACGAGCCAAGATTGAACGTCAATTGAGGGTACTTGAAGGCAAACCTTTGCTTCCGAGAGGTGTTGCCGTTGGACCTAATGGCAAGGCCGCGTCAATTCCTGGAAAGTGGGAGGTCAAGGAGGCCCGAAAATATAACCCAGATGCTGATGGTCTTGTCGGTGATGAACCTGCAGCCGTAGTTTCTGAAGTTAAGAAGTCGAAGAAAGACAAGAAGGAGAAAGCGAAGATCGAGAGGGTCAAGAAGGTTGAACAGGTCAAGGAAGATTCGGATGAAGATATGGCTGACGAGGTCGACGAAGAAGAAGAGGAGGAGGAGGAGGAGGAGGAGGAAGAGGAAGAGGAAGAGGACGAGACAGAGACGATGCTTGATATTGAAGCTGGCCTTGGTCTACCAGCACCCGACCTCAACGGGACAAAGGCAAAACTTGTGGCCAATGGTACTTCAAAGATTCATGATAATGAGCACTCAGAGACATTATCCACAGTGTCTGCGGATACACCAGACTCTCCGGATTCACCAACCCAGCAAGAAACAAACTGGCAATCATCGATTGTTGGCAACACCAAAGAGGCAAAGAAGGCCCGAAAGATCGAGCGACATGCCCGTAGACTGGCTATGTCGGAGGAGAAATCCAAGAAACGTCTTGAGAGAAAGGCAAAGATTGAGCGACGGTTGGACCGAAAAGAACGTCGACTCAAGAAAGCCGAGCAGGTAGAGCGAAGGGAGGAGCGGGATGAGGAGAAATATGGCAAATTAGCCAGAGCTGCCGGTATCAGCATTGCCCGATATAAGCGGAAGCTTGAGAGAGGGGAGATCAAAATGAGTGTGGATGGTACACCAATAGTAATAAGCAAGAAGGAGATCAAAAGGCAGAAGAAGGAGGAGGCCAAGGCAGCTATAAATGGTGATGCGGAAATCGGAAAGAAGAGGAAGCGGGAAGAGGAGGTTGAGAAGTCGGAGAAGAAGAAAAAGAAGAAGACCAAGGAATGATTGGGCTTGTTGCATGGCGTTTTGTATCATATCCATCTCTGGCAGTTGCTCTGGATATAGGATGTTCATATCAGTGGCGTAATGGATGGACTGTCTGGATCGAGTCATCAAGCATAGAAATGACCAATAAAAATGTCTCCGACTTCAATCAACACATTGTGCTCTCTCAATTGACCTGGACTCATGTCGCAATTCGACATGTAACATGAATAGCCGTTTGGGTATGTACAATGGATTCCACATACAGACTCGGCAGCCATCTCAGC
>Ga0335072_10003400_pt1 | contig 23998 bp, 22 predicted proteins | sample Lox_Sample_21_FD_206725 | JGI IMG/M metagenome (GOLD analysis project Ga0335072, IMG submission 206725) | Soil microbial communities from Loxahatchee National Wildlife Refuge, Florida, United States - Lox_Sample_2.1 | ecosystem: Environmental > Terrestrial > Soil > Wetlands | place: USA... | reverse complement strand
CGGCTGCGCCGCGCAATCTCCCTCGCGCCATCCTGTTCGAGGGCGATGCCCAGAATCTTTGCCGAACGCACGATGATGCGCAGCAAATCCTCCGGAGAATAAAACTCGAGCCGGTGCACGATGCCGAAACGCGAGCGCAACGGCGCCATGATCAGCCCGGCGCGCGTGGTGGCGCCGATCAGCGTGAACTTGTTCAGTTGGTACGGATGCACGCGCGCGCCCGGCCCCTGCCCGATGATGAGGTCCACGCGAAAGTCTTCCATCGCGGGATAGAGGATTTCCTCGAGCGACGGTTGCAGGCGATGAATTTCGTCGAGGAAAAAGAAATCGCGCGGCTCGAGCGACGTGAGCACGGCCGTCAAGTCGCCCTTCTTTTCGAGCAGGGGACCCGAGCTGACCTTGATGGCCGACCCCATCTCGTTCGCCAGAATCTGCGCGAGGGTGGTCTTGCCAAGCCCCGGCGGACCGTAGAGCAGAACGTGATCGAGGGCTTCACCTCGATTGCGCGCGGCCTGCACCGCAATTTGCAGATTCTCCTTCACGCGATCCTGGCCGATGTAATCCGCGAAGCTGTCGGGGCGGACGCTCGCGTCGATGCGGGCGTCGTCGTCGGATGGCCTGCCGGAAACGATTCGATTTTGTCTGTCTGTCATTTTGCGCGCCGGAACCTAAGAGTGTCTTCAGGGGCTAAAGCCCTTTGCTGTTTGCATCCTAATGTCGGAGCTGAAGCTCCGACCCCCTAAGAGGCTGCTGAAAAATACCGAGAGCCAGCTTCAGGGGCTAAAGCCCTTCTCAGATGATGGCGCTTACGGCGGGGTTTAAACCCCGCCCTTCCAGCCGAAAGTGGGCTTTTCCGCAGCCTGCTAAAGCCTTATGACATGGCCTGATGGCTTTCACTCTTCGCGGCCGGCGCGCGCGCTTTTCTGCATCGCCGAGCTTCCCAGGATTTGCAATGCCGCGCGCAGCAGGCCCTCGAAATCGCCGTTCGCTTCCGCGCGCGATTTCTCCACCGCTTTTTCGACGGCGCGCGCGTCGTAGCCAAGATTCACGAGAGCGGAAGCCACATCCGATTCAAGCTGCGAACGCGTCGCGGGCTTTCCGGTCTCGGCGACGTCCACCACCGCAAGCTTATCGCGCAATTCGACCACGATGCGCTCGGCCGTTTTTCGTCCCACGCCGGGGATGCGCACGAGCTGGACGAGATCGCCCTTGCGAATCGCGGGAACCAGCTCCTCGAGGCCCATGCCCGAGAGAATTTTCAGCGCGAGGGAGGGGCCCACGCCCGAGGCGGAGATCAGCAATTCGAAGCACTGTTTTTCGCGAGCCGTGAGGAATCCGTAGAGCGCGAGCTGATCCTCGCGAACGTGCGTGTGAATCAGCAGCGTCGTTTCGTCGTGCAGCGCGCCGAGATTCGTGAACGTCGAAAGCGGAATCTGCACCTGATAGCCCACGCCGCCCACGTCGAGCAGGATCTGGTTCGGGCGTTTTTCGGTGAGCTTGCCGCGGAGCGAGCCGATCATGTCCAGCGATTATTGATTAGCGGCGACGGAGTGTCAAACGAGCGCGACGGCGGCTGTTCAAATTGAGACGCTGTGCCAGCGCGCGTCCTTTTGTGCCGCAGAAGGTCACGCCGTACGAATAGTGAAATTGCGTCTCTATGGAAATTCGTATGGCGGGAAATTTCGACGCGGATTCCGCGTGGCTCGCGAAGTTCAATCGCGTAGAACGTCTCGCAGAAGTAAATACGCGCGCAAATCGGGAACAATTTTGTGGGCTCGCGCGTATCTATGCTTTCCGAGCCAGCGCTGCAACGTCTAAGCGCAGTGCACGCCGGAAATTCGATTCAAGGAGGAACCCGATGAAGTCACGCCGTTCAGTAGCTTTTGTATTGTCCGCACTCGCCGCGCTGGCTGTGGCCGTGCCGATGATGGCCCGCAACGCTTCCGCGAAGAATTCGAAAGGGACAACCGCGACGATGGAAGTGCTGAGCACCGCGACGATTGGCGGCAAGGAAATCAAGCCCGGAACGTACACGTTCCAGGCCGATGAATCGACCCTCACGGTTTTGCGGGGCGGCAAGATGGTGGCCGAGGTCCCGGTGCAGTGGAAGGACGAAACCAACAAACCCAACGATTCGAATATCGTCGTCCAGAACAATGCGATCAAGGAAGTTCATTTCGGCGGCAAGATGAAGTACGTCGAAGTAATGGAATAACAATGGCGAACGGGCTAGCGGCGGGCGCGGTCTCGCCGGACGGCTTCGTCGACCAGCGATTCGAGCTCGCGGCGCGTGAGCGTGACGCGCTCGGCTTCGCTGCCATCGGAGCCGGCCGCGCCCGCGGAGGCGTTGGCAGGCTCCGCGCCCGCGCCGTAGCGCACGCGCGCCACGTGGAGCTTTTGGACGTCATCATTCGATAGGACTTCCTGCTTGCCGAGAAGCTGCGTAACGAGCGCCACGCGAGCGAAGTGCTCGGTGGTCTCCATGCGCAGAAATGCAGTGAGAAGATCGGGGCCGCACGTGACGACGCCATGATTCGCCATGAGAATCGCATCGTGGCCTTGCACCAGAGGTTCCAGCGCCGCTGCCAATTCGGGCGTTCCCGGCGTGCCGTAGCGGGCCACGGGAATCGATCCCAGGCCGATGATGAGTTCGCAGAGGATCGGCTTATCGAGCGCTATTCCCGCCGCGGCGTATCCCGTCGCGGTCGGCGGATGCGCGTGGCACACGGCGTTGACCTCGGGCCGCAGGCGATAAATCAGGAGATGCATGCCGATTTCAGAGGAAGGCTTGCGCGATCCGCTCACCCGCCGGCCCGCCAGATCGGTGATGACCATATCGTCCGGGGTCATCATGCCTTTGCTCATGCAGGTGGGAGTGGTGAGGATGCGATCGGCGCCCAGCCGCACCGACATGTTTCCGTCGGTCGAGGCGACGAAACCGCGATCGTGAATCCAGCGGCCAACGATGCAAAGGTCTCGCCGGTGTTCCTCTTCTGATTTGACCGCCCCGTGGGAAATTGAGTCAGCAAACACGCGCGCCTCCCTGGATCGGGCTGAGTGCGGCGTAGTTTACGCGTAGAAGCCGCGCAATTTCAAGGCCCGAGCTACGCGGTCGATGGCGACGATATAGGCGGCGATCCGGTTGTTCACGTTGTGCGCCCGGGCGTACAGAACCACCTGATCGAAGCTGTGCTCCATCACGTCCTGCAGGCGCTCGTTCACTTCGCTCTCGCGCCAGAAGAAGCCCTGGCGGTCCTGCACCCACTCGAAGTAGCTGACGGTGACGCCGCCGGCATTGCCGAGAATATCGGGGATGATGAAGATTCCTTTTTTCTCGATGATGGCGTCGGCGTGAGCCGTGGTGGGACCGTTGGCGCCTTCGCACAGGATGCGGCAATCGACGCGATGCGCGTTCTCAGACGTAATCTGATTTTCGGTGGCGGCGGGGATGAGGATGTCGCACGGGCGGAAGAGAATTTCGCGCGAGGTCAGTTTTTCGCCGCCGTCGAATTCCTGCAGCGGCTTCCGCAGCGTGTAGACCCAATCGTAGAGCTTGGGGATGTCGATCCCTTTTTCGTTGTAGAGGCCGCCGTTCACGTCCGCGGCGCCCAAAATTTTGTAGCCGGCCTCGTGCATCAGCAGCGCGGCCTGCGAGCCGACGTTGCCGAAGCCCTGGATGATCACGCGGCAGCCTTCGCGCTTCATGCGGAGCTGCTCGATCGCCTTGTTGCAGCAGATCATCACGCCGCGGCCGGTGGCTTCGCGGCGCCCGCGTGAACCGCCGAGATCGAGCGGCTTGCCCGTCACGACGGCGGTGGTGGCCTGGCGCACGTGCATGGAGTAGGTGTCCATCACCCAGGCCATGATTTGCTCGTTGGTGCCGATGTCGGGCGCCGGGATATCGCGCTCGGGGCCGAACCAATCGCTGAGAGCGGCCGTGTAGCGGCGCGTGACGCGCTCGAGTTCCGACTTCGAAAGCTTGGCGGGATCGCAGATCACGCCGCCCTTTGCGCCGCCGAACGGAATGTCGACGACCGCGCATTTCCACGTCATCCAGGCGGCGAGCGCGCGCACTTCGTCGAGCGAGACTTCGGGAGAAAAGCGGATGCCGCCCTTGCCCGGCCCGCGCACGGTCGAATGCAGCACGCGATATCCGGTGTAGACCTCGATCAGGCCATTATCGAGCGCCACGGGGATGTAGACCGTGATTTCGCGCTCTGGATAACGCATGTAGCGGTAGATGCCTTGTTCGAGGCCCAGTTTCTGCGCGGCGATTTCAAAGCGAGCTTCAGCGGATTCGTAGACGTTCAGTTCATCCTGCGCGGCAATTGGCGCTTCTACAGGCATGTCGATTCCCCCCCAAGCCCATTTTACCGGATGCCGGGCGGCGCCGGGCGAGCTCATTTGGCACCCTTTCGCAAATCGTGACCTGTCATTTCCCGGGGTTCGCGAACATCGAGGACGCCGAGCATCGTGGGCGCGATATCGCGCAGCGAGCCTCCCGGCGCCAATTGCAGGTGATTCTCCGCCGTTACCAGAATGAACGGCACGGGATTCGTGGTGTGATACGTGTGCGGCCCGCCGGTGACGGGATCGATCATCGTCTCGGCGTTGCCGTGGTCGGCGGTGATGATCCAGGCCCCTCCGCGAGGGCGCAGCGCCTGGAAGATCCTACCGAGCTGCTCGTCCACTGTTTCGACGGCCTTGATCGTCGCTTCGAGCTTGCCGGAGTGGCCCACCATGTCGGCATTGGCGAAGTTCATGATGATCGCGTCGAAATCGCCTTTCTCGATGGCCTTGATGGCCGCATCGGCCACACCTGCGGCGGACATTTCCGGCTTCAGGTCGTAGGTGGGCACTTTGGGCGAAGGGACGAGCACGCGGTCTTCACCTGGAAACGGCTTTTCCACGCCGCCGTTGAAGAAGTAGGTGACGTGCGCGTATTTTTCCGTTTCCGCGACGCGCAAATTCTTGAATTCGAGTTCGGCGAAAACGTTGGCGAGGATGTGCTCGAGTTTCTCGGGCGCCAGGATGTAGCGCAGCCACGGCCAGGTTTTCTCGTATTGCGTCATGCCGACGTAGACGAGATTTTTCGGCCGCGCGGGATCGGCGATCTTGTCGAAGCCGGGCTCGATCAGCGCTTTGGTGATTTGGCGGGCGCGGTCGGCGCGGAAGTTGAAGAAGATGGCGGCATCATCGTCGCGGATCACGCCGCGCGGCGCGGCCGGCTTTCCGGGCGCGGCCTGCGTGGTGATCGCGGCGGGAATCACGAATTCGTCGGTGACGCCCTTTTCGTAGCTCGCCTTCATCACGGCAATCGGGTCGGGCGATTTCACTTCCGAATCGCCGTGGACCATCGCGGTGTAGGCCTTCTCGATGCGTTCCCAGCGATTGTCGCGATCCATCGCGTAGTAGCGGCCGCTGACGCTGGCGATCTGGCCGACGCCGTACTCGCGCATCTTTTGTTCAAGGGCTCGAAGGTAGTCGATGCCGCTTTCGGGCGGCGTGTCGCGCCCGTCCATGAAGCAATGAACGAACACGCGTTGGACTTTATTTTCGCGCGCCATGCGCAGCAGCGCGAAAAGGTGCTCGATGTGCGAATGAACGCCTCCGTCGCTCACGAGGCCCAGCAGGTGTAGCTGGTGCGTGCGCCCGCGCTCCATGGCTTCGAGCAGCAGCGGTTGGCGGAAAAATTCGCCGCTCGCGATCAGCGCATCCACGCGCGTAATGTCCATTTGGACGATGCGCCCCGCGCCGATATTCAGGTGGCCCACTTCGCTATTGCCCATCTGCCCTTCGGGCAGCCCGACGTAGGGCCCCGAGGTGTGAATCAGCGTATTCGGAAATTCCTTGAGCAGCCGGTCGTAATGCGGCTTGCGGGCAAGCGCGATGGCGTTGCCTTTGGTCTCGGCGCGGTAGCCCCAGCCGTCGAGCACGGTGAGGATGATGGGTTTCGGTCGCTTGGCCATGTCCAAATAAAGTTAGCAGAAGCCCGCGCCCTTGCAAGAAAGATTGTTTGCGCAGGAGGTCGTCCTTTCAGGTCTGAGACGGCCTCGCCGCGCATGATTCCTGGTTTAGGGACATCGACCAACGGCAGAACACGGCTCGCGAATCGATGACGTCTCGCGCTCTAGATCATGGTCGCGTGTCACGTTACAATGCGGTACATCATGCCTGTTCCGCTAAAACTGTTCGACGTCATCGAACGGCACGGAGTTATCGGCCCGCAGGGCCTGCTCAGGATCGAAAGCGCCTCTGCCAAAGAATTATGCAAGCTATACGAAGAGACATTCCAAGTTGTTTACGATGCCCAGTTGGCAAAGGTCTGGGACACAACCTCATCTGCTTCGCCAGATCCTTTTGTGTTCCACGCGAGTGCTTCCATCAGGGGCGAATCCGGCTGTAGCTCCCTCGATTGTCGAGGAAACAAGATCAATTTTCTCGCACGTTACGCAGCCCTATACGCTACCGAACTCATCTTCCCCCTTTCGCTACGTTCGCCGGAGAAGGTAGGTGGGGTATCTGAGATGCGAGAATTATTATCCCAGAACCTCTTCGCGTTACTTTTGCTCCGGCCTCTGATCACGGGCGGAATCGTGTTCCCGGTCGTGATGAGAACGCAACACTGCATCCACGAGGTTGAATTCGCCGAGACCATGACGGAGATCGTGCACGATTTCGCCGAGTTCACTGCGAAGGACCAACTTAAGAAATTCAAGCTCACGTACGAGCGTCCTGACAAGTCTGCATCGGGGCAGCCGCAGATCTATCTCGAAGGCCCGGAAGGCTACATCGAGCACGGATTCCTCATACGGACCTTGGACGAACCGCCCGGTTGGCTTCCGCGTACGACTCGTTTCGATAAGGACGGCCGAACTGAGATTCGCGGCGCGCATAAGCGACAGCTAGTAACGCAGATATTCGATCACATTGCGGACAACGTCAGCTTCTATCTTGCATATGGCACTCGAAGAAACGCGCGGTTTCTGTCGGACATGGCCGGCGAGACGGACTTTCTAGAATGGCTTACAAAGGATGAGCGGCTGGCCGCCAAGAGTTTGGCTCTGCGCGAGCTTGAGCATGCTGTTCCTGTTTTGGCGGACCTTTCGGTGGCGACGATTCTAAGAATCCGTAAAGAGGAGCGAGATTCATTCGAGGCTTATCGTATGGCGGTCAAGAAAATTTCCGCGGAGATAATGTCCGCAGGGAATCGGGTCTCCAAGAAAGAGGCACGAGAAATGTTTCGAGCTGCTGTCGAGCCCGAATTGCGGAGGATGGATCGCGAAGTGGCCGCGTATCGGAAGAGCCAAGGCAAACGAGTGCTGGGCGGTATGGCCTCCATTCTGGCGGGAGTTGCTATCGGGGCTTACGCGGGTCTGCCAACTCTGGTTTCTGCGCCACTGGTTGCCACCGCTTCAGTGGTGGGTGGACGTCTACTCAGTAAGGCGGCCGAATCGGCGTGTGAACACGGTCCCGAGAGCCGGCAAAGGAACGATCTCTACTTCCTGTTGAGGCTCACACAGGAAGCCGAAACCTAGGGCGGATTGAGGTTGCTCCTGAACGCGGCACTCCTGGTGGGTGTGGCAGGAAGCTCATCCGGAGCCAACCTCGCCGGCAGACTTGCCCCCCCGCAAGCAGGGAACGGCGTCCCAGACTGCAGCTAGTGGTGCCGCTCGCTTACTCGCGGGACGATGCCGTTGAGGCGCAGGTAGACAGCCATCGAGCTGCAGCATTCGTCGTCGTGCGCGATGTTGGCCCGCGAGTGCAGCGAGGCGCGGCGTCGGCCCGTGGTAGCACCTTCGGTGGCTCGGCCATGGCCCGAATTAAGTTAGCAGAAAAAGGCTCCGAAGGCCTCTCGAAGACTTTGCCCCGGCCGCTCCGTGAAGTAGCGGATTTCGCGGACGGTTCTGGGAGTATAATCCGGCACCGAATGACGCTCCCGCCGGAGGGAACCAAATGAACTGGCTGCGGAATTATGCTTTCATCGCCATCGCCGCAATCATCGCCACCATGGTCGCGGCGGGGCCGGCGCTTGCGCACCATTCGTTTGCGATGTTCGACCAGTCGAAGAAGGTGACGGTGCAAGGCACGGTGAAGGACTTTCGCTGGAGCAATCCGCATGTCTTCATCCAGCTGCTGGTGAAGAACGACGCCGGCATCGAGGAAGAGTGGAGCATCGAGATGACCAGCCCCGAGCACCTAGCGCGCGTCGGGTGGCGGCCGGGAACCTTGAAGGCGGGCGACAAAATCACGCTGGTTCTCCACCCTTTGCGCGATGGGACGATCAAAGGCGGCCAATATCTCTCGGGCATCGGACCTGACGGACAACCCCTGCTCGGCTCGCCTGCTTCGCCAGGGGAAGGCAAGTGATCTTGCGGCGAACTAGGCTGACAGCGGCGCTCGCGCTGGGATGCATGGCGGCGCTGGCGACTGCCTTGGTGGCGAAGTCGGCGGCGAAGACGGGCGCGCCGTCCACGGCGCTGCCTGATTGGAGCGGGCAGTGGGAAAACGTCGGCGCGACGCCGGATGCGACGGGCGGATTCAATCAGACGCTCGAGCAAGTTCTGAAACAAATGGAGTGGTCGCCGCCGCTGAACGCCGCCACCAAAGCGAAAGTCGACGCCATGCAGGCGAGGGAACGCAAGAGGCTTGAGGCTGTGGCGCGCGGAGAAGATCCGGGCGGGGCTTTCACGGCGTGCACGTTCGGATACCCGGGGCTGATGCTCGATACGCCGTTGATGTTCGAGGTGCTGATCACGCCCAAAGAAACGGCGCTGATTTTTTCGAGCCGCGAGATACGTCACATCTACACGGACGGAAGGCCACACACCCGGAAAGAGGACTTGTGGGCGACGCCGTGGGGAGATTCGATCGGCCATTGGGAAGGGCAGACGCTGGTGATGGATACGATTGCGGTGAAAGATCCCTATGGCCCCGAAGATTCGGGCAGCGATGTCTCAGCCTTTGGGGACGTCGAGGGATTCCTGACGATCGGCATTTTGACCCAGCAAGCGCATTTCATCGAACGAATGCGGATGATCGATCCGGGACATTTGGAAGATCAGATGACCATCATCGATCCGGCCAATCTCACCGCGCCATGGCACATGAGGCGCACCTACGAACGAGTGGCGCACATTCATCGCATGGTCTACGAGGACTGCGATGGCGAAGACCGCAATCCCGTCGTGAACGGCAAATTCACGCTGACGCCACCGCCGCCTGATACGCCGCCCACGGCATCAGCGCCAGCGCCGAAGAGCGCGCAGCCGGCTCCTCCCAAGTAACTTTTCGTTTCGTGCTGGACTTAAGAAGAGGCGCGCGATCCCGGCGCGCACGGATGAATCGCGCTTGGCGAACTCCGAGCTATTGGATCTTCAGCGCGCCTGCGTCGTAGACGGTTTTTCCGCCGACCATCGTGAGCACGGATTCCGTTCCAGGGAGCGCTTCCGCGGGAATCGTGAAGATATCCTGCGAGAGGACGGCCAAGTCTGCAAGCTTGCCGGGCTCGAGGCTGCCTTTCTGCTTTTCCGCGAATTCGGCGTAGGCGGAAGTGAGCGTATAGGCCACCACGGCTTGTTCGCGCGTGATGGCCTCCGAGGGACGGTCCGGATGCGTGACGGCGAACATGATGTTGAGATACGGGTTCGTCGGGCCGTCCGAGCCAAGCGCGACCGGAATTCCCACGGCCAGCAGGGAACGCACAGGCTGCGCCTCGTTGAACGCGTTGCCGCCGCCCAACAAGTCTCCGCCATTCAGATGCGAAGGATTTTGCACCACCACAATGCCCAGTTCCTTCACGCGCGGAATCAGATCGGGGAAAAGTCCGTCGCCGTGCTCGAAGCGCACGCGCTTGCCGTTCCACACTTTCGCGCCTCCCATCGATTGCATCGCATCAAGCATCGCCGCCGCCGAGCGATACCCGGAAACGTGGAGCAGCAGCGGATCGTTGTATTCGAGCGACTCGCGCAGCATCGATTTCATTTCGCTTTCCGGGAAGGTGGCCGGAAGGTCGTGAAACATCGAGTCGAAGGGCGGCCCCGCGATATGCTGATGGCTCTCGCGCGGATCGAGCGTGAATTCGAGCGGCACGCCGTCGAGCAGCCATTTCGTTCCGCTCACGGTGATTAGCGGAGCGGGATGTGGCGGCAGCGAGCGGCCCTCTTTGAAATCGCGGCCGGCGGGCGTCGTCATCGGCATGCGCATCACGCGGATGCGGATCGGGGTCGGCGTCTTTTCGAATAGGGCCACCGCCTGGCCCGGCTCCATTGCGTCCGACATGTCCTGAATGGAAGTGATGCCCCACCTGGCCGCCTGCAAAAGGACGTCGTGCATTTCCTTGAGCGCGGTGGCTTCGCTGGCGAGGTTGGCGAAGCTGCGATCCACGCGAAGCGCCGCATATTCCCGCACGACGCCGGTGAGCCTGCCATCGGCGGACCGCTCGTAGCGCCCGCCCATCGGATCGCGCTGATCTTCGTGAATTCCGAGCTTGGCGAGCGCAGCGCTATTGAGGATGTAGGCGTGGCCGGTGAGGGTATACAGCAAGACCGGGTCGTCGCGGGAGATTTTGTCGAGCGAATCGCGCGTGACTTGGACATTGTGAAAGCATTTCGGGCCGATGGTCGCTTCGATCGCGGCGCCCTTTGGAACCGCCGCGACTTTCGCCGAAAGCGCTTCGCGAAGTTCGGGCCATGCGGGGTCCTGCGTCTTCAATCCGAGATCGACTGTGTTTGCAGGGGCGATGTTGTCGCCGAGGTGGTTGTGGGCGTCGTTGATTCCGGGAATCACGAGGCGGCCGCCGAGATCGATCCGGCGCGTGCGCGGGCCGGCGAGAGCCTGAATCCCGGCGGAATCGCCGGTCGCAACGATGCGTGGGCCGCGAATCGCAAGTGCCTGGACGTACGGATGCGCCGCGTCGCTGGTGAAAATCTTGCCGTTGAAGAGAATCGCGTCGGGGGCTGGGGCCGGCTGTTGCGCAGCCAGCGGCGCGAGGAATGCCGCGAGGCCAATGGCGATCAGGAGCATTCGTCCAGGCAGCATGCGCCTCCTTGCGGTGAAGCACTCCGCGAACGTTCGTGAGGCTGCTTCTAGTGGCGCGGTTCGCTCGATGGCGGGACGATGCCTTTGAGCCGCAGATAGACGGCCATCGAGCCGTAGCATTCGTTGTCGTGCTCGATGTTGCCCGCGAGAGCGGCGAGACGCGGCGTGGGCCCGCGGTAGCTCTGGATGGGCTCGCCGGCGTTGGCGTCGGTGAGCGCGGCGTAGGCGGCGTCGCAAGTGTCGAAGGAATCTTTCAGCGCGGCGACGAGATCGGCCTTCGTGGTTTTCGAGCTGGCGCTGGGCGTTTTTGGGGCGCCGAGCGCGCGCGAACATCCGGCCGTCTGCGCGTCAGCAACGTGCGCCACCCATCCGCCGAAGGTGCGCTGCTCGGGCGTGGGTTTGAAGTCGTAGCCATCCTCGGGCATTTTGTCGGCTGCTTTCAGGAGATTGTTCTTCACTCCGTTGTACTGCTGGCGAATCGCATCGGGAACGCTCGGCGCGGGCGCCTGGGCCCGAACGACGAGCGGCGCTGCCAACAACCCCACAACACCCACCACGATCGCAGCATGGCGTTTCATCGAAGTTCCTCCTTCGGCGACCTTGCGTGGCGGATTATAGACCGGCGCGATCGGTGCGGCAAACAAGGCGTTGGGAACAAGGACTCACCGCTGAGACGCAGAGGGCGCAGAGGAAGAAAGAACTGAGGCAGGGAGACAGGAAAGCTTGGAAACGGCCGGAATGCTCAGATGAAGCAGCCGAGGGTGCCTTCGAAGCCTTGCTCGACGCGGCCATCCGGCCAGACGACGATGGGAACCATGTCGCCATGGGTGCGCGCTTCGTCGAGGACCGATTGGCTTAGCTCGACGCGGCGCTCTTCGTAGGCGCGGCCTTCGGCGTCCCATTTGCGGAGGAGCTTGACGCAGGCGTCGCAGCCGCGGATGGTGTAGACGATGGGGAGTTGGTTTTCCATACGCGAAAGCCCCGCCTCTAGAGAAATTGCGTTTTGCCACAAGTGGGCCGCAGTCCTTCAGGGGCTAAAGCCCACCTAATTCATTCGATCTACGCGGGGGCTGAAGCCCCCGCCTCCTGAAGAAGTGCATATTACCGCGGCCTAGCCGCGATCGGGCAGGTTGAGCGCAGACGCGAGGAGCGCGCGCATCTCTTTGATCGATTCCTTTTGCCAATCGGGGAAGCGCGGACGGATTTTCGCGATCACTTCGCGCAGGAAGACCTGCTTGCTCGCTTCGGGCGCGTTTGCGAAGGTAGTGCCTGGCGGCAAATTCAGCTGCGGGCGGACCTGATCGAGAATCGCGGCGAGCTCGGCGTGAGCGCCTGCGGAGCGTTCGGTGAAGTGCGTGATGTAGCGCGTTTCCTTCGTATAGAAAATGAAGACGGGGATCGCGCGCGATTTTCCGTTGTTGCTCAGATACTCGTCCATGATGTCGGGATTTTCGTCGCGGAGGAAGACGCGCAGGTCGGCGCCGGTCGCTTCGGAGATGCGGGCGACGGTCGGGAGTTCGCGGTAGACGTCGCCGCACCAGGCTTCCGCGAGCGCGAGAATTTTCGCCGGGCCATTCGGCTGCGCCGCGGCTTTCTTGAAAAACGAAATGTCGTCGGCGGTGAGCGGCGAGTCCTTGTAATACTGCTCGAATTTGTCGCGATTGACGGTGGCTTGCGCCAGAAAATCGGCGTAGTGCAATCCCTGCTCGAACCGCGCGGGTGTGACGACGGTGGTTGCTGCTTCCATAATATTCGCCCCTTCCGAATCTGACGGTTGGCGCGTAAATTCTAGCACACGGCGCCGGCTACGCCGGGCCACGCAACGCTCCAGGGAGTTCGATGAAACGAGGGAGCGGGAGGATTCGGAATGCCGATTCACGCGGAAGGAAAATTTACGGTCGCGGACATATTCCACGGCAGCTGGCGGCGCGCGTGGAAGGGTATATTGTTCCTGACGGTTGTCGGCTTGGGACTGCTGGTCGAAGGGGCGTTTCTGAGCCGTGCTGAAAACGGAAGCGGATGGCGCGGACAGTGGTCGCTGTTTGCGTTGGGCATCTTTCTGATTGTCTACATCTGGCCTTTCATCTACTACCGGGCTTGGCGACAGGTCAAACGGACCCCGAACTTACAAGGGACTGTCCGGTACGAATTCGGTGAGGATGGCTACCTCATGACGGCAACGCATTCGACTGCCGACATCAAGTGGACCGCGATCGCCAAGTGGAAGGAGGGAAAGCATTCGTTCATGATTTACGCGAACGCGAACATAGGTAACCTCATCCCGAAACGTTTTTTCCAAAACACCGCCGATGTCGACGCAGTCCGCACTCTGCTGCAAACGAGGGTGAAAAAGAAATAGGGGATTCGCGGCGGGTGCTGAGGGAGGCAGCTCCGCCGCGAATCCCCGTTCCACGACAAGCTCGAATCGGCGTTACCTTCGAAGGGCCGGCGAGGCGCCCTTCGGTGCGACTCAGGGCAAGCCGGCGCTACGAGGCTACGCCGCGTTCTCCAAGACGAGGAGGCCTGTCGCGGTATTCGAGATGGCGATGTGGTAGCTGCTGTGAATCTTCTTAACCTTGCCGCTGAGGACGCCGCGCATCGCCAGCCAGAGGATGAATTCGGCGCCCTGGGCGCCCGCTTCGCGAACGAGTTCGTGGATCGACATGCGCGTGAGGATTTCCGGCTCGTTGACGATCTTGTCGAGGCAGAGCTGATCGAATTTCTTGTTGATGAAGCCGGCGCGCTCGCCATCGAGCTGATGCGAGAGGCCGCCAGTGCCGAGCACGACGACTTTCAGGTCTTTCGGATACGATTCGATGGCGCGGCCGATGGCCTGGCCGAGCTTGAAGCAGCGCATCGGCGAGGGCAGCGGGTGCTGCACCGTGTTGATGCAGACCGGAATCGTCTTCACGCCGCCATAGGAATGATTCGGCCAGAAGAGCGACATCGGGACGGTGAAGCCGTGGTCGACGAGCATCTCCTGGCACGAGGTAACGTCGAATTCATCCTCCACCAGCGAATTGATGATGTGCCAGGAGAGCTCGGGATCCCCCTGGAATGATGGGATCTTCGGAATGCCCCAGCCTTCATCGGCGTTTTCGTATTGGAAGGCCGCGCCGATGGCGAAGGTGGGCATCTTATCGAGGAAGAAATTCAGGCCGTGATCGTTGTAGATGACGATCGCGACATCGGGCTTCACTTTTTGCAGCCAGGCGCGGGCCGGCGGATAGGCGGCGAAAAATTCCTTCCAGTAGGGATCGTTCGCGAGCTGCTGCTCCTTCGGAACCGCGTTGCCGATTGCGGGAATATGCGATGTGGTGAGTCCGCCAACGACGCGTGCCATGGTTATTCTCCCTGCGCTTTCAGCATCTTCTTGAATTCTTCAACGGAGATGCCGCGCTGCTGCGCGCCTACGTCCTGCACGGTGAGGCCGAAGATGCCGGCGAATTTCGCGAGATAGTAGATGCAGCCGCCGGCGCGGATCATGGCGAGGACGTTGCGCTCGCGGATGGCCTTGCGCTGCTCGTCGGTGAGGCCATATTTCCGGCAATAGGCGTCTTCGTCTTTTTGGAATTCGGCGCGATTTTCGGCGTTGTTGAACGAGAAACACATTTTATTGAGGTTGTAGCCCTTCATGGCCGCCTCGCCATCGAAGATGTAGGTGCCCGGAATCGGCAGATCGTGGTGCAGGAAATCCGCCGGGATGAGCTTTCGAGATTCTTCGGTTGTTGTTGCCACGGTCATGATCGACCCCCGCGAGCGTTATTTGCTTGCACGGCACTTTCGGCGACCCGGCCTTCCGGGCTCGCTGCGCCGGTGGACCTACAATCCCACCAGCCGGGATGCGTGGCGGTGATTCGGGTTACGGAAGGATGTGATCTGGGTCACATCGGACTGGCGCGCGGGGCAAGCCATTTGTTTGCAGTAAGATGAGATAATGCAAACCGAGCCCCACGCCTGCGGCGCGGGCGAATCGTAATTGCCCGCGATGGAATCCAAGACTACGTAGATATGCACACGTTCGACGTGATCTCTCTTGTCGTTCACCACGGCTACCTCGTGGTCGCGCTGTTTGTTTTCGGCGAGGCGATCGGGCTACCCGTGCCGGCGTCGCTGGCGCTGGTGGCGGGCGGCGCGGCTTCGGCGTCGCATGTGCTGCGCGCGCCAGAGGCGTTGCTCTTCGCGATTTCGGCGATGCTGGCGGGCGACGTGATTCTCTACGTGCTCGGCAGCTACACGGGATGGGCGCTGCTGGGTTTCTTGTGCAAAGTGTCGGTGAATCCCGAGACGTGCATCATGCGCTCGGCGGAATCCTTCTATAAGCGCGGGCGCGCCGCGCTGCTGATCGCGAAATTTATTCCGGGCGTGAATACGATGGCGCCGCCGCTTGCGGGCAGCATGAAGATGCCGTTCTGGCAATTTTTCGGGCTGGATATCGTCGGCGTGAGCCTGTACGTGCTGGCCTACGGGACGATCGGCTACGTGTTTCGCGATTTCATCGCGGCCATCACGCGCGGATTTCGCACGGCGGGGCACGTGGTGGGAATCGTGGTGATTGTGGCGGCGATCGTATTCACGGCGTATCGAATCTGGATTTACCGCAAGAATCGGGTGTTTCGCGTGGTGCCGCGCGTGCAGGTGGCGGAACTCGCGAAAAAACTGCAGTCGGAAGACGCCAAAAGCGTGCTGCTGGTCGATGTGCGGAGCCACGGCTACTACGATTCAGGCGCCACGCGGATGAAAGATTCCATCCGGATCGAACCCAATAACCTTGCGGTGGAAATCGGCAAACTGCCCAAGGACAAGGACATCTACCTCTACTGCACTTGAGCCCGCGAAGCCACCAGCGCCCGTGTGGCGCACACGCTGCGGGAACAAGGATTCAACGCGTTCGTGATCGTGGGCGGATTGGCCGCATGGCGCAAAGCGGGGCGGCCGACCGAGATCGTGCCGCAGAGCGATCTGGTGCTCCTGCCGACATTCAGCCGGCGGCCGCTTCCCGCGGAAACCGAGAAAGACCCACGGATGGAGAAGCCGATCGGGTGACGGAACGCTTCAGCCCTCTAGTAGCGGTGTGTCGCGGCTACGGCGCTTGGATCCTTTTCGTTTTTGCGTCCCCGCCCTTCCGGGCGGGGCTAAATTGTGTCGCGCGTCCCGCGCTGATGTGGGCGGTGGCCGGTTGTTGGTTGCTTGTTGCGAAGAGGCCGTTAGGCCATTGGAAGACGGACCCCGAAGCCTGTGAAGATTTTGCGGGCTTATGTGAACTGGAGGCCGCGACCCACAAGGATTATCGCGGCGTCGCATAGGCGTTCATGGCCTTTCGGCGGGCTGGAAGCGGAGCTTCGTAAGGGGGCGCAGCAAGCGGCGCCCCTACAGGGCGGCGGGGATGGCGCGCGCGAAGCTGCGAGCGGTCAGGACGTTTTGTAGACCGGCACGAGGAAATACGCCTGAAAGTCCGCGCCGCGCGCCGTGCCTTTCGCTTCGATCTCCCAATATGTCGGCGGAGTAGCCGCGAGATTCGTTTGCGGCTGATCAGGCGGCACGCGAAACTCGACGGGAATCGGGCCGCTGGCCAGACTGGCGAGCCGTGCGCGATCGAGCGTCGCGACGTCGCTGTAGAGCTCGTAGCAGACGACCTTGGTTTCCTGGCGATTGTTCATATCCCGGGTAGTGACGTATTTTTCCTGGACGCAGCGCAGGGTCAGCGTGAGCTCGTCGATCATCGAGACGTGGTGCCGCACGCGAAGCTGCGCGCGAAGCCGCCCGCCGAGCGAATAGGGAAACCCTTCGTAGCTGAGGAAGCTGTTGCCGTAGCGCAGCAGGTCGAGCAGCATCGCCCACCAGCGGCCCCACAAGATCAGGCCGAACAACGCGAAGATACCCGCGAAGACAAGAAACGGCCATGGGCCGTGCAGCCCGACCCACGCGAAAGGAACGAGGAAGAGATTCCAGCCGAGCACGGCGAGCAGGCGTTTGAGCATTTCGTCGAAGGCTGAGTAGGCAGTGCCTTCGCGGCGCCAGTGATGATCGTAAAGCCAGGGCTCGCTGGGCATGCGGGCCGCGGCGCTTTTCCATGCGGCTTTGCGGATCATGCCGTGAATGCCGTGAACGAAGAAGAAAAGGCCGCCCAAGAAAAACGCGCCGACGATGATCGCAACGACAAAGACGGGGGCGTGCCTGTGCACGTCGCCGCCATTGAGCATGATGAAGGCGGGAATTCCGCCGGCCGCCATGAACGGGATGCCGAAAAGCGCCGACTTCCAGCCGTCGATAGCGGTGGCGCTCTGCGCCGGGTGATTGAGCAGGGCGGGCGGGCCGCCAGGCTGCTGCAGACCCCATCTGGTCGCGGCGAGAGCTTGGAGATCGGTTGTGGTGGCCATGGGTTTCCTTTTGGCCAGAATGGCCGGGGCAAACGACGGAGGCAATGGGACTTTTGCGAAGTAGTAAAGATCAGGTGACAGGTCTTTGGTGGCTGGTGGCAGGTGCCGGCAATCGCCCGGGCTTCACTTCCCGGTAAGCCAGGCGGTTGCCGGTAACGCCATCATTCAGAGGAGGGCCTAGGCAGGTTACGGGTGACAGGCGACAGGTGGCAGGTTGCAGGCCGGACGATCGAGCCAGATCGAGAGAGATTCTTCGCTTTGCTCAGAATGACGAGATGGCAGGAATTGGCTCAGGTGCGCGTGATGCGGACGATGTCGTAGCGGAGCTCGATGGCGCGGTCGGGGAAGCGGGCGGCGACGCGGGACTGGAAATCGGCGAAGGTGAGCGCTCCGTTTTGGCCGTTGAGCATGCGCGCGTCGTCCATCAGGATCACGTGGCCTTTCACCGAGTGGCTGAGGATGGACTCCACCTCGGCCGAGAGGCGGCCGGGATCACGCTTCAGTTGGTCCCAGCCCCAATAGCCGGCGTCGAGCCAGAAGAGCGCGGGCGCGTCGAGAGATTTCAGAAGCTCCGGGAGAACGATCGCGCTATCGCCTTCGAGGATTCGAATGCGCGGGCCGCGTTCGAAGCGGCGCGTGGCCCGCTGCGCGAGCGCGGGATCGTATTCGATCGAGAAGATGCGATCGAAATGATTTTTCACCGCCGCGACCATTTCGCCGTAGTACGTGCCCGTCTCGACGAGGGTGCGCAGGCCGAATTTTTCGGCGTATTCGATCACCGTGCGCTGCTTCAACAAGTGCGGCGAGCGGACGGGATGGGAGCGAAGCTTCCAATACCAGTAGTCCGGATAGTGGCTGAGCGATTTGTAGCCGCCGTAGAACGGCATACGCTGCATGAATTTCCGGAAAGATTTCACATCGCCTCGCGAAGCGGTTGTAGCGTGCGCGGAAAAGTGTGTCAAGGTGGATTGGCCCGGGACGACGCGAAATAACGAAGCCGCCGGGCGCGTAGTACGGTTCAGCAGCGGGAGCCAGGCATTCGCGAAGTCGACGCGAGAAAGGCTGCAAACCGATGATCTTCGTCGTTCTTGGAGCGACCGGGCTGATTCTCGGTTTCGCTCACCTTGCGATTCAGAAGCAGCCGCGAACGAGGCAGCGAATCGCGGACACGCTGTTGCTCTATCTTTTCGCGTTCCCGATCGGACTGGGCGGGCTGATTGGCTTTATCGGGCACACGATGCGTGCCGATTCCGTGGCTGCGTCGATCGGCTGGCCCGCCGGGAATCCTTTTCAATCGGAGGTTGCGGTAGCCAACCTGGCGTTTGGGGTTCTGGGGCTGCTCTGCCTGCGGTTTCGCGACGGGTTTTGGATCGCGAGTGGAATCGGCTGGAGTGTGTTCGTGCTTGGCGCTGCGGCGGTTCATCTGCACCAGATACGCATCGGGCAGCCATACGCGCCCGACAACGCAGGCGCGATTCTCTATTTCGATATTGTGGCGCCGGTTTGCGTGCTCGCGCTGCTCGTGGTTCGCAGGACTCGGCAAACAAGTGCAACCCGCGGGGCTAAAGAGTCTCCGTAGTAACCGTCAGCGCTTCCAACCAGCCGTGCACGTGGCGAGCCTGGGGAGCACGCCCGGGCAAGCCCGGGCGGCAAGCGGAGGGAGCGAGCTCCCGCACTCCGAGGGTGTCTCGACATTCGCAGTCCTGGAATGGGGTTAGGACGCAGACTCCCCAAGGCAGTCTCCTCGGTTCTGACTGGGCCCGGACGCTTTGCGCGATCGCAGGCGCCGCCGTCTGGAAGTGATCGCATTCGTTCAGCGGCGCACTTTGCACACAAAATTCGCGGCATCCTTGGTGTCGCCCGTGCCCTTGTAGACCGCCTGCTGAGGATACGGGCAGAGCGGATGCGTCATGGCGATGCCCTTGGCCGGGTTGCCGTCGACGTAGCCCGACGCAATGATGTGGTCCGGCGCCTTGCCTTCTTCGACCCAGCGCGCCAGCGCGAGCACGACGTCGTGGTCCGCATCCTCGGAAGGCGCAGCGAATCCGCCCGCATTGCCGAACATCGTGGCGCCGGGGCCGCCCGCGCAGTGCGACATCGTGGGAACCATGAACAGGCGGTAGAAGCTTTTCGTATTGCCCATGGTCTCTTGTACCGACTCGAAATATTCGACGCTGCCGAGCGGAGGAATCGCGGCATCACTCCAGCCATGATACTGGATCAGCTTTCCGCCGTGCGCCTTGAACGCGCGAAGATTGGTGTCCATGGAGTTGAGGGTCTCGCCGAATTTGTCGTCCGTGAGTTTCATATCAGTATCAAAATTGAAGCTCTTCGGATCCCATTTCGGATTCTCGAAAACCATGTCGGCGAAAAATTGATTCGCGAAGAATTTACCAACGCCCTGCTGCATCGCGTTGCCGCCGGTAATCCAGACAGCCCAGTTCGCGGGGACGGCTTCGCCGCCGGGCGAAAAGCCGGCCTCGATCAGCGCGCCGGTGCGCGGATTGGTCAGCGGAGCGTAGATTTTCCTCGCGGCCGCGACTTGAGCCGCGGTGAGGCAGCCGGACGTATCGTCGCCCTTGCATTGAACGGTCGCGGGATCGAAATGGCAGAGAGAAGGATTCTCGATGAAACCGTCCTTGTCGCCGTCGGTCGAATCGCAGGCGGCAATCGCCGCATTTTGGAGAATGGGAAGTTTCGCGGGAGGGATGTAGCTTTCCGGAGTTTCCGTGAGCGCGAGTTCATTCCAAAGGCCGCGCGCATTCAGATGGTCCCAGTTGATCGCGGGAGCTCCGGCGATGATTCCCTGGAAATCGTCGGGATAGCGCTGCGCCTCGGTCAAGGCTTCGCGGCCGCCTTCCGAGCAGCCGACGAAATAAAGGCGGGACGCTTCCTTGCCGTAGAACGCGCGGATCAGCGCCTTGGCCTGCACTGAGGTTTCATGGACGGCGCGATAGCCGAAATCCTTCACTTTCTCCGGGTGGCCGATGGCCCACTTCGCGTTCGGCGCGGCGACGTGCCCATCGTCGGTTGCGGCTGTGGCATAGCCTTGGAGCAACGATTCTGCCATCGCGCTGAACGGAATCGTTCCGGCAAATCCGCCATTGCCGACCTGCTCGTATTTGCCGTTCCAGTCGGCGGGCAGCCAGACCTCGAAGCGAATGTCGGAGTCGCTCGTCGGCTTGGCGACGCCCGCCACGCGGCAGAACGCGGGCAAAGGCGCGCTGGGTGCGGGCAGGCCCGGCCCTGCGGGCGGTTTGTAGCTTCCGGCTGCGACGGAGGTGGCCGACGTGACGGTTGCATTCGTCAACGTGACATCCGCCAGCTTTTCGCAGGGCGTTTGCGCGAGCGCCGCGCACGGAATAAATACGAGAGCGGCTAGGCAGATCGGCAGTGCAATTCGAGATTTCACGAACGCCTCCATAAATTCAGATCGATTGAGCGAGCCAACCAATGAGTAAGGCACAACCACACCAGACGCAGACTTATACAGCGCATCCCTGCTGGTGTAAATGCGAGTTTTCGCGACGCTACTTCGCGGCGAGTGCCGAGCGGCCGGGGAAGCGGGCGGCGGAGCCGAGCTCTTCCTCGATGCGCAGGAGCTGATTGTATTTGGCGATGCGATCGGTGCGGGAGGCGGAGCCGGTCTTGATCTGGCCGGTGCCCATCGCAACGACGAAATCGGCGATGAAGGCATCCTCGGTTTCGCCCGAGCGGTGCGAGACGATCGCAGAGTATTTGGCCTTGCGAGCCATTTCGACGGCTTCGATCGTTTCCGTGACGGTGCCGATCTGATTCAGTTTGATCAGGATCGAATTGGCGATGCCTTCGGAGATGCCGCGCGCGAAGATTTTCGGGTTGGTGACGAAGATGTCGTCGCCTACCAGCTGAATTTTCTTGCCGAGCTGCTGCGTGGCCAGCTTCCAGCCGTCCCAATCGTTTTCGGCGAAGCCGTCTTCGAGCGAGACGATCGGATACTGGCGCACCCAATTGCCCCAAAATTCGACCATCTGCTCGGAGGTGCGCGCGGATTTGTCCGACTTCTTGAAGACGTATTTTTTCGACGCGCCATCGTAGAACTCGCTGGCGGCGGGATCGAGCGCGATCGCGATCTGCTCGCCCGGCTTGTAGCCGGCCGCGGTGATCGCTTCGAGGACGCGCTCGAGAGCCTCTTCGTTGGATTTGAGATTTGGCGCGAAGCCGCCTTCGTCGCCGACGGCGGTGGAGTAGCCGCTTTTCTTCAGCACCGCTTTGAGATTGTGGAAAACCTCGACGCCCCAGCGCAGGGCCTCGTGGAAGCTTGGCGCGCCGAGCGGCATCACCATGAATTCCTGCACGTCGACGGAATTATCCGCGTGCGCGCCGCCATTCAGGATGTTCATCATCGGGACGGGGAGAGTGTGCGCGGAGGAATCGCTCGAATATCTCGCCAGATATTTGTAGAGCGGCTGGCCCGCGGCGGCAGCGGCGGCGCGCGCGGCGGCCATCGAGACCGCGAGGATGGCGTTGGCGCCGAAATTCGATTTCGTCGGCGTGCCATCGGCATCGATCATTTTTTTATCGAGCGCCTTTTGATCGGCTGCGTCCATTCCTTTTACGGCGGCGGCGATTTCCGCGTTGACGTGTCCCACGGCCTGCAGCACGCCTTTGCCGAGATAGTGCGATTTGTCGCCATCGCGGAGTTCGTTGGCTTCGTGCTCGCCTGTGGAGGCGCCGGAGGGAACGGCGGCGCGGCCGAAGGCTCCGCCTTCGAGGCGAACGTCCGCTTCGACAGTGGGATTACCGCGGGAATCGAGAATCTGGCGGCCGTGAACGGCGACAATTTTCGTGGACATCATCTCCCCCTCAAAGATTTCTCCGGCAAAATGCGGGCAACTATCGGCGCCTGATGTAGCGGCGGCTGGCAGCGCCTGGCCTGGGATGGAAAGTTTAAGGCAATCCTCTTGCGCCGCCAAGGGCGCGCATCACTCGGGCTCTTCGATCAGGGATTCGGGGCGGACCACGACGACCACGCCGCCATCGGAGACGGAATAGCGCGCGCGGTCTGCCTCGAGGTCGTAGCCGATCACGGTGCCCTCGGGCAGATCGACGTGGCGATCGATGATCGCGCGGCGAATGCGGCAGTGCCGGCCGATATTCACGTGATTGAAGACGATCGATTCCTGGATGTCGCTGTAGCTATTGACGCGCACATCGTAGCCGAGAACGGAACGCACCACGCGCCCGCCCGAAACGATCGACCCGCCGGCAACCACGGAATCGAGCGCGACGCCCATTCGTTCCGGATCGGCGAAAACGAATTTCGCAGGGGGATACTGCTGCTGCCAGCTGTGGAGCGGCCAGCTGCCGTCGTAGACGTTGAAAATCGGGGACACGGAGACGAGATCCATATTCGCTTCGTGATAGGCGTCGATCGTGCCCACGTCGCGCCAGTAGGCGACGTCTTTCTTGTTTTCGTCGCGGAAGTTGTAGGCGAAGACGCGATATTTGTCGATGATGCGGGGAAGAATATCCTTACCGAAATCGTGGGCGGAGGTGGGATCTTCCGCGTCGTCGATCAGGATCGGCACGAGCAGCTGCGTATTGAAAATGTAGACGCCCATCGAGGCGTTGCATTTTCCCTCGTGAACGCGCGAGGGCTTCGGATTCGCCGGCTTTTCCTGGAAACCGATGATGCGCCAGTGCTCGTCCGTTTCGAGAACGCCGAATTTTCCGGCAGCGGCGGCGGGATCCATTTCGATGGTCGCCACGGTAACGTCGGCGCCCGATTCCGCGTGCTGCTCGAGCATGGTCTGATAGTTCATCTTGTAGATGTGGTCGCCGGAAAGAATGAAGACGTAGTTCGATTGCTCGCTGCCGATGGAATAGATATTCTGGTAGACGGCGTCGGCAGTGCCTTGATACCAGTGCTGCGAGACGCGCATTTGCGGGGGCAGCACTTCGATGAAGTCGCCGTGCCCCATCAGACTCGACCAGCCGCGGCGGACGTGGCGGTTGAGGCTGAGCGCCTTATATTGCGTGAGGACGAAAACTCGGCGCAGGTCGCTATTGAGGCAATTGGAAAGCGTGAGATCGATGATGCGGTAGACGCCGCCAAATGGGACGGCGGGCTTGGCGCGGTCGCGCGTGAGCGGCCAAAGACGCTCGCCCTGCCCGCCAGCCAGAAGAACGCCGATCGCGCTGCGCATCAGAGGCACTCGATTCCTCCGCCCGGAACTCTCAGCTCGCAGGGCAACATTCTAGCAGGATGTCGGCTTCGTGGTTCCGGCAGTTCCGATGCGCGGCAAACGGCGCGGGTGGAGGCTTTCGAATTACCGAAGAGTGTATAGACGCGGAGCGCTGCCCCGTTTTTAATTTTAACCTTGACTTGCGGGGTAGCCTCCGATAGAAGAGCACTCAACAACCGGTTCGGAGGTGTGCCGGTTAACAGAAAGACCTGGCAGTCCAACTCAGAACAGGAAACGGGGGTGAATACGCGTGGCGGAAGTCGTCATTCAAGAGGGTGAATCTTTGGAGAATGCCCTTCGGCGGTTCAAGCGAAAAGTGCAGTCGGAGGACATCATCAAGGAGATCAAGAA
>Ga0335072_10003399_pt1 | contig 24004 bp, 22 predicted proteins | sample Lox_Sample_21_FD_206725 | JGI IMG/M metagenome (GOLD analysis project Ga0335072, IMG submission 206725) | Soil microbial communities from Loxahatchee National Wildlife Refuge, Florida, United States - Lox_Sample_2.1 | ecosystem: Environmental > Terrestrial > Soil > Wetlands | place: USA... | reverse complement strand
GAGCAGCGAGCGCGACCTGGCCGTCGCCTCGGCCACGGCGTTCCGCTCGATGTAGACCGTTCGGGCGCTCGCCCGCCATGGGCGAGACCACGTGACGATGACCTCCTGCGATGTCACGGCCAGCAGGCAGGGCCTGCGCCACGGCACCGGGCGCGGCCCGGCGATGACGGCATCATCGGCCTGATCGGCCAGCAGTGGCCGCACGTCGCGCAGCCGCGCTTGGCGTCCCCCGCTGGGCCCCGCTGGCAGGGGCTCGGGCAGCCTGGCGCACCGCCGGCGCAGGCGGCGCGTCCAGGTGTCGACCGGCACGTCCCCGCTCGCGTGGTACCGCACCGATAGCTTGCGCCCCGGCCCGGCGACGATCAGCTTCCGCCATGGCCCGTCGGCCTGCTGCTCGACCGCCGCGATGACCCCGAACGGCAGCGTGACCCAGACGTCCGGAGGCGGCGCCTGCACCCACAGGCCCAGGCCACGCTCGCCGATGCCAAGGACGCAGAGCGGCGCGTAGCAGCAGCGTCGCCGCCACCGGGAGCCCGACGGCCGGACGAGCGCGGGCACGATCAGCAGGTCCTCCAGCTCGTGCCGTCCGATCCCGCCCGCCAGGGCCTGGCGGGCGCCATCGGGGACCATGCGCTCGCCGATGGGCCGGCGCGCCCATCGGGGCTGGCCGGGGGGAAGGATATGGGGCGCGAGATCCGAACGGACGAGCAGCTCCCAGTCCTCAACGAACGGCTCCCTGACCATGCGGCGCCTCCACCCACTGCTGTGGCCCGCGTCGAGGCTGCCAGCGGGCAAACGTGCCCTCGGCAATGGCGAGCCTCACTGCCTCCCTCATTGCATCACCGTGGGCAACTGCCTGGCAAGGACGCAGGCCACCGGAGGTCAGGTACGGTCGGTGGCTATGACGACAACCGCCGCTGCCGCGGGAACCTGGGCGCTCGCCGGCCTGACCGTGAACCGGATGGGCCTGGGTGCGATGCGGCTGACTCGTGCCCGGGCCAGCGGGCCAGGCGACCGCGCCCAGGCGATCTCGGTGCTGCGCCGGGCGGTCGGCCTCGGCGTCAACCACATCGACACGGCGGCGTTCTACTTCTCGCCGTTGCGCTCGGCGAACGAGCTAATCAACAGCGCGCTCGCGCCGTATCCCGACGACCTGGTGATCACGACGAAGGTGTGGCCGGGCCGCGATCCGTCGGGCGAGTGGTACTGGGCGCAGGCGGGCCAGCTGCGCGGTCAGGTAGAGGAGAACCTGCGCCAGCTCGGCCGCGACCACCTCGACGTCGTCAACCTGCGCATCCCGCGCAGCGCCGAGAGCAAGCCGATCGGTGAGCACTTCGCCGCGCTCGCCGCGCTGCGCGCCGCCGGCCTGGTCCGCCACCTGGGCATTTCCAATGCCAGCGCGGAGCAGGTGGCCGAGGCACAGGCGATTGCCCCGGTGGCCTGCGTGCAGAACCGCTACGGCCTGGAAGCATCGGCCAGTGACCACGCGCTGGTCGACCTGTGCGGCGCGCAGGGCATCGCGTTCGTCCCGTTCTTCGCCATCGCCGGCCCGGCGGCCTCCGGCGGCGCCGCCGCCCCGGCGGACGAGTCCGTCCTGGCCATCGCCAGGGCACACGATGCCACGCCGGCCCAGGTCCGGCTGGCCTGGACCCTGCACCGAGGCCCGCACGTGCTCGCCATCCCCGGCACCAGCGACCCCGCGCACCTGACCGAGAACATCGACGCGGCCGCCCTGCGCCTGTCCCCGGAAGAGGTCAGATCGCTGGCCGCGACCCCGCTACCGCACGGCGCCCCGCCCAGCTGAAACGCCAGTCAGCTGGCGGCAGGTTCGCCGGCGTTCACCGCGTCAACGCGACGGCGGCGTCCGCGGCCGAGGCGAACAGCTGCCGGCGCGCCGACGTGGCCGTCGTCCACCCGCGGCCCTGCCACTCCCGGCCGGCCAGCGAGTCTCCGGCCATCACCACCTCGCCGAACGGGATGGAGCGGTAGCGGGCGATCGCCATCAGCGCCGACGCTTCCATCTCGACGACGAGGCACCCTTCCTCCACCCGGCGGGAGACTCGGGCCCGGGTCTCGCGGTAGATGGCGTCCGTCGACCAGCTCAGGCCGCGCGTCGTCGCCACGCCGGCGGCGCTGAGCGCGTCGGCCAGGCTCTGCGCCGGGCCCGGGTCAGCCGAGACGACCCGGGCGGGCGCCAGGTAGTGGAAGGACGTGCCCTCGTCGCGCACGGCGCCGGTCAAGATCACCGCGTGGCCCATCACCAGGTCCGGCACCAGCGCCCCGGCCCCGCCGCAGGCGATGACGCCGCGAACTCCGCGGGCAATGACCTGCTCGAGCAGCGCGCCCGCCAGCGGCGCCCCGACTCCGGGATGGAACACGCCCAGCCGTACGCCCTGGTGCTCGATCTCCCACAACGAGGCCGGGCCCATCTCGCTGTGCAGGCGGCACACGGACCTCGCGTCTGGACGGCCGGAGAGCTCCTCGACGACATCGCGGAAGAAGCACGCCACGGCGACCGGCGGCGCGTCGACCGGGCGGATCAGCCGGCCCGGCTCGATGACCGCCTCACCGGTTAGGTCCTCATCCTCCAGGAGCGGCAGCCGCTGGTAGTCAGCCGGCTCAGGCAACGCCTGCACCTCCCGTCCATCCGCGGTGCGGAGGCGTCAAGAAGAGGCCATGGGCGACCGCTTCGGCCTTCGCGGGGCGCTTACGTTCCGGCCGTTGCCGGGCGCTGGTACGGCTGGGCGGCCGACTTGTACAGGGCCATCGCGGACTGGTCTCCGTCGATCGCGAAGTTCTTTGGCTCGTGCAAGGTCTGGCCGGGCTGGTTGATGTCGAACCATATGAAGCCGTTGACGCCGTACTGGGCGACCCCGGAGATCAGTGACTGCAGTGCCCGCGCCTTTCCGGCCACCGAGTTGGCGCCGGTCTCCGAGATGAGCACCGGCTCCGTGGTGAACTGGTGTATCTCGTCCAGCGTGGGCAGGGCAATCGTGGCGAAGGTGTCGGTCGACGTGCGGAAGTACGTGTCGATCCCGACCTCGTCCACATAGGCCGCGCCCGGCCACATCGAGCTCAACGGCGTGCTTCCCGGGTAGCTCTTATTGACGATCCACACCCAGCTGGCGTTGGTCGCCCCGGCCGCCCGGAAAAGCGTCACCACGTGCCGCCAGGCCGCGATCTCCTGGGCGGCGGGCGTGCTCTTCGTGATGGCCCAGCTGTACCAGTTCCCGTTCGCTTCCGGCGCGAACGACATGAGGATCCCCGCGCGCTGGCCCCGGACCATCTGCGCGAAGGAGTTGAGCCACGCGTCGTCCTTGCCCGCGATGATCTCGGCAAGCGTCGTGTTAGTGGGCAGGATCTCCAGCAGTGGCGTCGCGCCAAGCGTGAGCATCTGGTGCGGCACGGTGTCGTACACGGGGGTGCCTACGTCGATGTAGGCGACGCCGACGTTCGGCCGGCAACCGCAGGACTGATCAAATCCCGAGAGGTTACTCGTAACGATCCCGACGTCGTTCTCCGGGGCCTGCATGACGGCCGCGCTGAGCTGGTTGTGCCGCTCCAACTTGGTCAGCCCGACGTACACCCCCGTCATGACGAGCGCAGCGGCCAGCACGGTAGCCAGGACCGATACCAGCCATACCGCCCACCGCCCACGGGGCTTGCGGGCTGGCGGGCGCTCCCGCGCCCGCCGGTCTGGCTCTGCCCACGACGGATCGGCCGTTGCCCACGACGGATCGGCCGGCAGGTCATAGTCATACCCTCGGCCCTGTTCCTCCGCGATGGACCAGGCGCGGTTGAACGCGGCGCGCTGAGTCCTGCCATCCGCCCGCGGATCCCGGTCACCCGGGGCATCTCCGTAACCGGGCCACTGCCTAGTCCCCATGCGCTTCCGATGCGTCCTTCGAGTCTCCGCGGTGAGCCACGTCTAACCCCAGGGAGACCTGGCTAGGCGACGCACTGTCACAAAAAACACCACCAGGATGATACCGGGCGGGCGGGGCGCGCGTCAGCGATCAGCCGATCCCGGTCCCCAGCCACCGGGTATTCTCCGCCGTCCCCGAGTGCGCGGGCCATCACCTAGAATCACGGTCTAGTCAAGCGATAACCAGATTCTATGAAAAAGAGATCTTGACTAACGCAAAGCTGCTTGCGACCATGCCCGTGTGGTGCTGAGGCGAGCGAAGGGAAGCACGACATGCCGGTGAGCAAGCTGAAGGACCTGCCGGCCGGCGGCGGGGGCCGGTGGCCGCTGAGCGGGCAGGGCGGCTTCCGCTCGGCCCAGTGGGGCGACATGGAGATCGGCTACACCGTCGTCGGGCCCGCCAATCATGCCGCCGTGTACAAGGGGCTTCCGGGTGACGTGTGCCAGTGCCCGCACTACGGCTACGTCTTCACCGGCCGCATCCGCTGCACTTACCCCGGCAGCGACTGGCCGGACGAGGTCGCCAGCACCGGGGAAGCGTACTTCTTCAGGGCCGGGCACGTCTTGAGCTACGAGGCGGACACCGAGGCACTCGAGCTCAATCCGGCCTTCGCCCTGCAGGTCCTGATGGACCAGGTGGAGGCCAACATCAGGGCCATGATCCCGAACGCGACCGACGCACAGCCCCTCGCCTGAGAAGGAAGGATCACCATGCCCGCCCACTGGTGCCCGGCCGACGACGACGCCGCGATCCGCAACGTTCTCGGCCTGGCCGCCCTGCTGAACGATCAGGGCGAGCCGGAAGACCAGCGCAAGGTTTACGCGCCGGACGCCACCTGGCACATGGGGGAGACCAGCCGGGCGGGCGCGGATGAGATGGTGGCCGCCGCCGTGGAGCGCCGCCGCCAGGGCCTGCTCGGCCCGGGCACGGGCACCCGCCACCTCATGACCCTGCTGACGATCGCCGTGACGGGCGACACCGCGCGGGCGGTCGCGTACTTCGTCTTCGTCAAGGGAACGGCCATCGTCTCCAGCGGCACCTACCACGACGACCTGGCCCGCACCGAGGCCGGCTGGCGGATCGCGCGGCGCGAGATCATCCTCGCCTAGGGATTGATTCGCCCGCCGATCCCTTGCAGGCAGAATTCCCAGACGCGGGCGGCGATCGCCGCCGTCGGCTCGGTCCTCGTCCCGAACGAGTAGTGGTGATAGACCGACCTGACGAGCATCACCATCAGCTCCGCGCTGTGATCCACGTCTGACGGGGCGATCAGCCCCTGTTCCTGGGCGGCCCGCAGTTCGCTGGCGAACACGTCGATGAGCGGCTGGGCGGCGTGGGCCATCTCCTCCGGGAACAGCTGGTACAGCCGCCAGTGCTCGGCGGTGACGAACTGCGCGGCCTGCGTGGCCGGGACGGCGACGTCCAGGGCCTGGATCGCGGACCTGACGTAGAACTGCAGCCGGTCGAGGGGACCGGGAAGATCGCGGGCGGCCGCCGCGTAGTGGGCGGCCATCTCCGCGCGCATGTCTTCCATGGCGGCCAGCAGAAGCTGGTCCTTCCCGCCGAAGTGCCGGTAGAACGTCTGCCGCGCCACGCCGGACTCGCGAACCAGTTCCTCGGTGGTGAACCCGGACCCCTTCTGGAAGATCAGCCGCTTGGCGGCGTCGATCATGATCTGCACCTGCTGCATGTTGCGCGACCGGCGTCGCTGCATCATGGGGGAACGGTCAACGGCCCGCAGAGCCGGGTTGAAGGGCTGGCGGGCTGACTCGTCCGCGGTCAATTCCTGCGCCTCCTTTCCCGGCCACCTGTCGTGACCTATTAGAGCACCGCCACCCGCGCCAGCGTTGCCGGCGTCGCTGGGCGCAGATTCCGCGCCAGTTCAGTCGAAGGTGATGATGCCGCGGATGTTGCGGCCGTCGCGCATGTCCTGGTAGCCCTGGTTGATCTGGGTGAGGGGGTAGCGGGTGGTGATGAGCTCGTCGAGCTTGAGGCGGCCCTGGCGGTAGAGGTCGAGCATGGCCGGGATGTCCCGGGCGGGGCTTGAGGCGCCGAACAGCGATCCCTGCAACCGCTTCTGGTACAAGACCATCTCGCGCACCGAGACGGGGATCGCGGTGTCGCTGGCCATGGCGCCCATGCCGACCATGACGCAGGTGCCGGCCTTGCGGATGGCGCGGACGCCGGCGGCGACCTGCTCGGGGGTGGTGGACCCGACGCAGACGATGGCGGAGTCGGCGCCCTGGCCGTTGGTGAAGCCGCGGGCGATATCGGCGGCCTCGTCCATGGTGGCCACGGCGTGGGTGGCGCCGAACTTCAGGGACGCGTCCCGCTTGAAGGCGACCGGGTCAACCGCGATCACGACGGTGGCCCCGGCATGGGCGGCGCCCTGGACGGCGTTCATGCCGATGCCGCCCACTCCCTCGACGATGACCACGTGGCCAGGCCGTACCTCGGCTGAGTTGACCGCCGCGCCCCAGCCGGTGCTGACCCCGCAGCTGGTCAGGGCGGCCACGTCGATGGGGATGTCGGCCGGGATCTTCACGGCGGACTTCACCGACACGGTGGAGTACTGGCTGAAGGTGGACACCCCGGCGGCCTGGCCAAGGGGCTTGCCGTCCAGCAGCATGCGCTTGCCGCCGTCCGGACGGGTCCCGGCCAGGATGTCGCGGCCGTTGTCGCACAGGTTCGCCATCCCCGACGCGCACCACTTGCACCGCCCGCACATGGGCAGGAAGCTCAGGACGACCTTGTCTCCCCGCTTCCAGCCCTCGGTGTTGGGGCCGACCTCCTCCACGGTCCCGGCGCCCTCGTGGCCGCCTGCCATGGGCAGCGCGGCCGGCGGGACCGGGAGGTCGCCGCTGGTGATGTGGTCATCGGAGTGGCACAGGCCCGCGGCCCCCATGCGGACGAGCAGTTCGTCCTGCTGGGGCGGGGCGAGGTCTGCCTCGACGACTTCCCAGTCTCCTGGGGCCTTGAGCAGGACGGCTGCCACTGTTCGCATGCTGATCTCCTTGCGTTGTCATGAGCTGTCATGAAAGGACTGCGCCGGAAACCGCGTCAGCCGCCGCGCACGGCGACCAGGGCACCCCGGCTGACCTTGGTGGCCGCGCTGCGCGGGATGGCGTCAACCATCTCGACCGTCTTGGGGACCTTGTAGGCGGCCAGCCGGGACTTGGCGTAGGCGCGGACTTCCTCGGCTGACGGGGCAGCGGCGGGATCGGCGGGCTCGATGATGGCGTGCACCCGACGGCCCCACTCGGGATCGCGCAGCCCGACCACGACCACGTCGGCGATGCCCGGGTGCTCGATCAGGGCCGCCTCGACCTCGGCCGGGAAGACGTTGGCACCGCCCGTGACGATCATGTCCACCCGCCGGTCGGCCAGGAAGAGATATCCCTCCTCGTCGAGGTAGCCCATGTCGCCCGCGGTCGCGAACCCGTCCTCGGTGGTCCTCATGCGCGGGACGGGGCCCAGGTAGCGGTAGCCGACGGCGTTGGGGGTGCGCAGGAAGATCTCCCCGATCGTCCCGGCGGGCAGGTCCGTGCCGTCGTCGTCGAGGATGCGGATCTCCGCGCCCCTGAACCCGCGCCCGACGCTGCCCTGGTGGCTCATCCAGTCGTCCCCGCGGATGGCGGTGAGGCCGAGGCCCTCAGTCATGCCGTAGGCCATGATGATCCGCTCAGGCCCGATGAGCCTGGCCCACCGGTGCACCAGCGCGGGCGGCATCATCGCGGCCCCTTGCAAGATGAACTCCAGGCTGGACAAGTCCCGGTCATCAATGCCGGGCAGGTCGGCGATGCGTTGCAGCATCGTCGGGGTGCAGGTGAAGTTGGTGACTCGGTACCGCTCGATCACGCTGACGACGCGGGCGGCGTCAAACTTCTCCATGACGATCAGCCGCGCCCCGGCCACGAGGTTGTAGAGGGTGACGAAGCCGTTGGTGTGGTACATGGCGGTCGGGACGAGGACCGTCTGCGGGTGGGTGACCGTGCCCCCGAGCACCTCGGCGAACGTGGTGCGCAGGTCGGGCGTGTACACGCCCGGGCGCTCGGCGATGATGACCTTCGGCGTCCCGGTCGAGCCGCTGCTGCACGTGCCGTTAACCTGCGGGGATATCGCGTCAGGAAGGTCGGGCACGGGGTCGTCGGCGGTCGCGTTCAGCCACGGGATGTCATCGGAGGTCAGGAATGCCTTCGCGTTCACGACCTCGCGCAGGCGGCCGAGTTCCCATGCGGGAATGTCCCAGCGGACGGGGACCGGGACGGCGCCGAGCTTCCAGGCGGCCAGCGCGCTGAAGAGGAACTCGGGTGAGTTGCGCAGCGCGATCGCGATCAGGTCTCCCGCCCGCAGTCCGCGGGCCGCGAGCGCGGCCGCGACCTGGCTGGAGCGGCGGTCCAGGGCCGGCCAGCCGAAGCCAGGCTCGCTGCCGTCCAGCCCGATGTGCCGGTAGGCCACGTCATCGTCAGGGCTCTCGGCGGCGAGCTGGCGGATCCGGCGGGCGATGCTGACCTGGCTGTCCTGAACGTCCACGGCGGCTCCTTCAGCGGGGTACGGCACCTCATGCGCATGGTGGCAGGCACCAAACAGAGAGTCAAGATCTCACTTTCATAGAACCTCGATCACAATGAAAATAGAACTCTGGTGTAGACAAAGCGAGAATCGCGTTCTACCGTCCTCGGTAAGTGAGTGCTTAACCATCCGTTTACGGCGAGGTGACGGTGGACGAGGAAGCCTTCAGCGGCGTTCGCGTGGTCGAGCTGGCGCAGTGGGTGTTCGTGCCGGTGGCGGGGGCGCTGCTGGCGGACTGGGGCGCGGACGTGATCCGGGTGGAGCGGCTGGACGGCGACCCGTACCGGGGGCTGGCCAGCCAGGGCATCGGGACCGACAGCGGCGGGGTTAACCTGTCGCTGGCGCTGGCCAACCGGGGCAAGCGGTCGGTCGCCCTGGACCTGCGGACCGAGCCGGGGCGGGCGGCGCTGGAGCGGCTGCTGGCGACGGCTGACGTGTTCTTGACGAACTTCCGGCCGGGTGCGCTGCGCAGGCTCGGCCTGGACGCCGGGAACCTCACCGCGCGCTACCCCCGCCTGGTGTACGCGCGCGGTCACGGCTTCGGCGTCCGCGGCCCCGACGCGGACATGCCGGGGTATGACTCCTCGGCGTTCTGGGCCCGCGGCGGGATGGGGCACGTGCTCACGCCACCGGACCGGGACCAGCCGATCGGCCAGCGCGGCGCGATGGGCGACCGCAACGGGGCGATGGCGCTGGCGTTCGGGATGGCGGCCGCGCTGCTGCGCCGCGAGCGGACCGGCCACGGGTCGGTGATCGACGTGTCGCTGCTGGCCACGGCCATGTGGACGCTGTCGTCTGATGTCCTGGCCGCCCTGCAGGGCGGCCAGCCGCGGGCCGCCGACGGGCGGGCCGCCTCGCCCAACCCGCTGGTCGGCTCCTACCGCACCAGCGACGGGCGGCACATCCAGCTGGTCTTCCTGCAAGGCGACCGGTACTGGGCCGGCCTGTGCGAGCTGCTAGAGCGGCCCGACCTGGCCGCCGACCCCCGCTTCGCCGGCATGGCGTCACGCCGGGAGAACCGGGTGGCCTGCGCGGCCGAGCTCGACGCGGAGTTCGGCAAGCGGACCCTCGCGGAGTGCAAGGACCTGCTGTCCCGCATCGACGCACCGTGGGCACCCGTCCAGGCGGTCGAGGAACTGCTCGACGATCCCCAGGTGGAAGCCAACGGGTACATCGGCACCGTCAGCGAGGACGGTCTTGAGTACCGGCTGCCCGCCGTCCCGGTGCAGATCGACGAGCGGCCACCGCCGCTGCGCCGCGCCCCCGAGCACGGCGAGCACACCGAGGCCGTGCTCCTCGAGCTCGGCTACACCTGGGACGACATCACCGCCCTGCGCGACGCCGGGGTGCTCTCGTGAGCGAGTCCCGGCCGGTGCCCGTCCCCGACGAGCTGTCCGCGCCGTACTGGGCGGCGGCGGCCCGGCACGAGCTGGCGATCGCGCGCTGCTCCCGGTGCGGGTCACTGGTCATCCCGCCGGGCCAGGCGTGCCCCCAGTGCGGCAGCACCGACCCGCAGTACGCCTATAAGACGATGAGCGGACAGGGAATCGTGCGCTCGTGGACGGTCATCCGCCAGTCGTTCCTCCCGGGCTTTGACGTTCCGTTCCTGCTCGTCGACGTCGAGCTGGCCGAGCAGCCTGAGCTGCGGATCATCGGACGGCTGCTGGACGGGCCGGACGCCCCGGTGCGCATCGGAGCGCCGGTGACGGTGGCCTTCGAGCGCGTGGCCGACGACGTGTCCGTGCCCGCCTTCACCCTGGCGGTGGACACGGCATGAGCGGGCAGTTCGCGGCGGCCGGGAAGGTCGCCATCGCCGGGTACGCGCACAGCATGATCGAGCGGCACGCCGCCCGGCCGCTGGGCGCGCTCGCCGCCGACACCGCCCGGGCGGCGATCGCCGACGCCGGGATCGGCCCCCGCGACATCGACGGCATCGTGACGGCGGCGCTGTTCCCCACGGCCGGCGCGCACGCCGCGCAGGACGGGGTCGCCGTCGTCACGGCCGACTGGATGGCCGGGCAGCTGGCCGCCCTCGGCGCCGAGCCGGGCTACGTCTGCGGGTTCCAGGGCATCGGGCAGATGCCCGGCGCCGTGGCTATCGCGGTCAACGCGATCGCGGCCGGCGCCGCGGACTACGTGCTGCTGTACCGGGCACTGCACAATCCCCCGGGGAGCTACCACGCCAACCCGATGCGCCAGGCGGCGGGCGACCTGCAGTGGACGGCGCCGGCCGGGTTCTTCGGCCCGCTGGCGATGATCGCCCTGCCGTACAACGAGTACCTGCAGCGGTACGGCGCGACCCGCGAGGAGATGGCGGCCGTGCTGGTGGAGGCGCGCAAGAACGGCGCCCGGCTGCCCTGGTCGTACTGGCACAAGCGGCCGCTGACCGCGCAGGAGTACCTGGCCGCGCCGATGCTGGCCGACCCGGTCGGCCGCCTCGACTGCGACCTTCCCGTCGACGGCGTCGCCGCCTTCATCCTCACCAGCGCCGACCGCGCCCGCGACCTGCCCAACAAGCCCGTCTACGTCGCGGGGTACGCGTCGGGCAGGCAGCCGAGGCGGCGGCTGCCGCTGCACTGGCCGCTGGACGACATCATGGGCGCCGGCACCCAGCTGGCCACCGACTTGTGGAAGCACACGGGGATCGGCCCTGGCCAGGTTGACCTGCCGCAGGTCTATGACGGGTTCTCGCCGTTCGCCTGGTTCTGGCTGGAGGTCCTGGGCCTGTGCCCGCCCGGCGAGGCCCACCGGTTCGTCGCCAGCGGCGGCATCGACAGCGACGACCCGGCCGCGATCCCCGCGCTGTCCAGCGGCGGCGCCCTCGGCAACGGCCGCATGCACGGCGTCCCGCAGATGCTCGAAAGCTACCTGCAGCTATCCGGGCGGGCCGGCCAGCGGCAGCGCGCCAGGGCGGCGGTCGCCGTCGCCTGCCAGTCATCGCCGCACTACGGCGGCGCCGTCATGTACACCGCCGAGCGAACGTAACCGGGAAGGGACTCCATCGGTGACATCCCATCAGTCTTCCTACATCGCCGGGACGTGGGCGGCCGGCGGCGAGCCGTTCGCCGTGCAGAACCCGGCCGACGAATCGCACGTGGCCGATGTCGCCAGCGCTTCCCCGGCGCAGGCCGAGCAGGCGATCACCGCGGCGCGCAGCAGCTTCGACAGCGGGATCTGGGCGGACCTCCCGGCCGCCGACCGGGCACGCGTCCTGCATGAGTTCCTGAACCATATCGAGGCGGCCGGCCAGGCCCTCGTCGACACGATGGTCGCCGAGGCCGGCCAGCCGGTCTTCTTCGCCGAGCGGACCCAGCTCGGCGCCGGGCTTACCCTGGCCCGCGACACGATCGACTTGTACCTGTCGCTGCGGCACGAGGAAGTCAACCAGGTCCCGGTCGACAGCCTGCTGGCCAGCGGGCTGACGCTCAGCGTCCGGCGCTACGAGCCGGTCGGGGTGGTCGCCGCCATCACCCCCTACAACGCGGCCTTCATGATGGCCATGCAGAAGATCGTCCCCGCGCTGCTGGCCGGCTGCTCGGTGATCGTGCGGCCCAGCCCGCTGACGCCGCTGTCCTCGCTCGTGCTCGGGACGGCGGCCGAGGCGGCCGGGCTGCCGCCTGGCGTGCTCAGCGTCCTGGTCGAGTCCGGGGCGACCGGGGCCGAACTGCTGTCCACTCACCCGGCGGTGGACATGGTGTCCTTCACCGGGTCCACCGCCGTGGGCCGGCTCATCCTCGCGCAGGCGGCGCCGACCATCAAGCGGGTCGCCCTGGAACTGGGCGGCAAGTCCGCCCAGGTCTACCTCGACGACGCCGTCGACCGGGCCGCCCGCGGCGCCGCCATGGTCGTGGCGATGACCGCCGGGCAGGCCTGCGTCGCCGCCACCCGCATGCTCGTCCCCAACGACCGCAAGGACGAGGTCCTCGCGGCGGTCTCCCAGGTCTACGCGAACCTCAAGGTCGGCTCGCCCACTGACCCGTCGGCCATGCTGGGGCCGGTGATCAGCGCCGCCCAGCGCGCCCGCTGCGAGCACTACGTCGCCGCCGCGACGCAGGCCGGCGGCCGGGTGGCGGCGGGCGGCGGCCGCCCCGACGGCCTGGACAAGGGCTACTACTTCCAGCCCACGGTGCTGGACGTGCCGGGCAACGACAACCCGGCGGCCCGCGATGAGATCTTCGGCCCGGTGCTCTCGGTCATCGGCTACCGCGACATCGACGACGCCGTGCGGATCGCCAACGACAGCCCCTACGGCCTGTCCGGCCAGGTCTACGGGGCCGACGTGGCCAAGGCCGTCGCCGTCGCCCGGCGGCTGCGCACCGGCGCGGTCAACGTCAACGCCGGCTTCTTCAGCGCCTACGCCCCCGGCGGCGGCTACAAGCAAAGCGGCCTGGGCCGCGAGCGCGGCACCGAGGGCATCCGCGCCTTCCAGGAAGTCAAGCACATGGCCATCGGCGCGCTCGCCTAGAGCGCCCTTACCGCAGAAAGGAACGAGCCCGTGGAATCTAGCGCAGGAACTCTCAACCTGGACTGGCTGATCTCGGTCGACGATCACGTCCTCGAACCGCCGGACGTGTGGACTAGCCGCGTCCCGGCCAGGGACCGCGACCGCGCCCCGCACATCGAGCATGACGGCAAGCTGGAGTTCTGGCTGTATGACGGCAAGCGGTCACCGCACTCGGGCCTGTCCGCCGTCGTGGGCAAGTCCAAGGAGGAGTTCAGCCCCGAGCCGCTGCCCTACAGCGAGATGCGGCCCGGCTGCTACAACGCCGCGGCCCGGGTCGAGGACATGAACACCGCGGGCGTGCTGGCCTCGCTGTGCTTCCCGTCGGTAACCCGGTTCTGCGGGCAGCTGTTCTGGGAGGCCAGCGACAAGGACTTCGCCCTGACCTGCCTGAAGGCCTACAACGACTGGATGATCGAGGAGTGGTGCGGGTCCGCCCCCGGGCGGTACATCCCGCTCACCCTCATCCCGCTGTGGGATCCCCAGCTGGCCGTGCGGGAGCTGGAGCGCTGCGCCGCCATGGGCTCCACCTCGTTCGCGTTCTCGGAGAACCCGGAGCCGCTCGGGCTGCCGACCATCCACGACAAGGACGGCTACTGGGAGCCGGTGATGGCCGCCGCCAACGACCTGGAGATGGTCGTGTCGATGCACGTCGGCTCCTCCTCGACGCTGCCGCGGATCTGCTCCGACGCGCCGTTCATGGCCAACCTCACCTGGGGCGCGACACGTACCTCCGGGACGATGCTGTCGTGGCTGTTCAGCGGCCTGTTCCAGCGTTACCCGAAGCTGAAGATCGCGCTGTCGGAGGGCGAGGCCGGCTGGATGCCGTACTTCCTGGAGCGGGCCGAGCAGGTGCTGGACAAGCAGCGCTACTGGGTCCAGCGCGGGGTGACCTTCGGCGAGCACGCCGCCGCCGGGGCGGTCGACCTGGACACCCTCGACATCCGGGCCCTGTTCCGCGACCACGTCTACGGCTGCATGATCGAGGACGCCCACGCCGTCGCCAGCCTGGGCGAGATCCCCGAGGACAACCTGATGTGCGAGACCGACTACCCGCACTCCGACTCCACCTGGCCCAACTCGATCAAGGTGGTCAAGGACATCATTGGCCACCTGCCGGCGCAGACCCAGTACAAGATCCTGCGCGGCAACGCCGAGCGCCTGTATCGCTTTACCCCCGCCCAGCCGCCCGCGCTGGCACGATGAGCGGCAGGCCGGGGGCAGTCGGGCTGGACCCGGAGCGCATCCGGGTCCTGTTCGACCTGCGCAGCAGCTTCAACGCCTACGTGGGCGGCCAGTTCACCGACGACCCGTACCCCATCTGGCACGGGCTGCGCGAGCAGGCCGGGATCCACGAGGGCACCGTCCACGAGCTGACCAGCCCCGGTAGCGACCTGTTCTTCCACGGCCTGCCCGAGCCGGACCGCCCGCACTTCTCGGCGTTCAGCCACGCCGCACTCGATGACGCCTACCGCAACCCGGAGGTGTTCGCCTCCGCCTCCGGCCCGGTCGACCTGGTCAACGGCCCCCCGTCGATGCTGAACAGCATGCTGTCGATGGGCGGTGAGGCGCACCGGCGCTACCGGGCGCTGGTGCAGCCGTCATTCTCCCCGGCCAGCGCCCGGTGGTGGATCACCAACTGGATCGGGCAGACGGTGCACGCGCTCATCGACAACTTTATCGGGACCGGGCGGGCCGAGCTGAACACCGACCTGTGCGCGGCGATCCCGATCCTGACGATCACCGGCAGCTTCGGCATCCCGCCCGAGCAGGCGCTGGACCTGCGCGAGAAGATGAGCCAGCCCCACGAGGTCCTCGCCATGGTCGCCCCGCTCGTGGCGGCGCGCCGCGAGGACCCGCGCGATGACTTGCTCAGCGTGCTGGTCCAGGCCGGGCTGAAGGACGAGGACGGCACGACCCACCAGCTGTCGGATCCGGAGATCAACTCCTTCGCGCTCCTGCTGCTGGCCGCCGGGTCGGGCACGACATGGAAGCAGATGGGCATCACGCTGGCCACGCTGCTGCAGCGCCCCGGGCTCTTGCAGGCCATCCGGGCGGACCGGCGGCTGCTCAAGCCGGCGATCGACGAGGTGATGCGGTGGATGCCGACCGACCCGATGTTCTCCCGCTGGGTCACCCGCGACACTGACTTCCACGGGACGCGCCTGCCCGCGGGCGCGGTGCTGCACCTGTGCCTGGGCGCGGCCAACCGCGACCCCGCCCGCTGGGACTCACCGGACGAGTACGACATCTACCGCAAGGTGCGGCCCTCGTTCGGGTTCGGCGGCGGGGAGCACATCTGCATGGGCATGCACGTCGCCCGGGCCGAGATGACCACCGCGGTCGCGGCGCTGCTGGACCGGCTCCCGAACCTGCGGCTGGACCCGGAGGCCGAGCCACCGCGTTACATCGGGCTGTACGAGCGCGGCGTGACCGAAATCCCGGTGCTCTTCGGCTAGCGGGAAGAAGATGACCACCCAAGCGGGAAAAGACGCTAGCGCTCCGCCGCATTCCTGGACCGAACGGGCGGTTAACCGGTCGCCGCTCATGCAGCAGTGGCGATCGCGCAACGTGCGGCAGATGGAGATCATGGTTGAGGCGGCCAAGCGCCTCATTGCCAGGAAGGGCTCAAGCTTCACCACGCAGGAGCTGGCCCGGGAGGCCGGCGTGGCACTGCAGACCTTCTACCGGCATTTCGGCGGGAAAGACCAGCTCCTGCTGGCCACCCTGGAGGACCTGCACGCGACGCACGCCGCGCAGTACGAGGCCGCCGCCCGCGGCCTGCCCGATCCCCTGGCCCGCCTGCGCTACTACGTCTTCGCCGCGCTGACCACCCTGGACGGGATGGACCCGGCCAGCCAGACACCAGCGCAGTACATCACCGCCGAGCACTGGCGGCTGCACCAGGGCTTCCCGGAAGAGATGGTCCTGGTCACCCAGCCGATCACCGACTTGTTCGCCCGTGACATCCGGGCTGCCCAGGAGCAGGGCCTGATCGGGCCGTCGGAGGTGGACCGCAGCGCGGAGCTCATGGTCATGCTCGTCCGCACGGTGTTCCACCAGTACGCGTTCGCGAAGAGGAACGAGCCTATGACGGCGATAGCCGAGCACGTCTGGGAGCTGTGCCTGCAGGGCGTCGGCGGCCGGACAGAGGGGAGGCAGGCCCCCGCTGTACCTGAGTAGCCGAGTACCTAAGTAGCCGAAAAACGATGTAACGACGCTTTACCTCATAGCCAGCGGCCCGGTTGTCACGGCCGTCGGCTAACCACGCCGCTCGCAGAACCTGGCATGTCTCGAGGACCCAACATGACCGCATCAGCCATACCCGAACCCACTACCCAGGCGAACGAAGACGCGGGCCGCCTCGTGGCGGTCTCCCGCTCCCGCATCATCATAGTACTGACCCTCCTGGTGCTGTTCACCGAGATCGTCCCGCTGCAGATCCAGATGGTCAGCCTGGTCCTGCCCAAGATGGGACTGTCATTCCCGGCCGCCGGGGCGAACATTAGCTGGTCAATCACCATCCTCACCGTCACCGGAGCCGCGACGATGGCGCTGGTCGGCAAGGCCGGGGACCTGCTCGGCAAGAAGCGCATCCTGCTCATCCTGGGCGCCGCGGCGGCCATCGGCACCCTGGTGTGCTGCCTGACCTCCAGCTGGGCGCTGTTCCTGGTCGGGCGGGGCATCACCGGAGTGTCCCTCGGGATCGCCGTTCTGAACCTGGCCCTGATCAGGGACCTGATGCCGCGCCGGTGGATCCCGGTCGCCGTCGGCCTGGTCGGCACCGGGTTCGCCGTCTCGGCCATCCTCGGGCCGATCGTGGCTGGCCTGCTCACCGACCACTACAGCTGGCGGTCGGCGTACTGGTTCCTGCTCATCTACACGGTGGTCATGATCCCGCTGCTGGCGGCGTTCGTGCCGGAGTCCCCGGTGCGGGCGCGGGCGCGGCTCGACATCCCCGGGGCCATCTTGATCGGCGGCGGCGTCGGCGGCGTGCTGGTCTACCTGTCGGAGGGCACCACGTGGGGCTGGTCTAACGCCGCTGGCCTGGGCTACCTCATCGGCGGCCTGGTGTGCCTGGCCGCCTGCCTGGCCTGGGAGCTGCGAGCCACGTCGCCGATGCTGGACTTCCCGCTGCTGCGCTCGCCGAAGGTGTCCCTGGTGATGCTGGCCCAGCTGCTGATCACCGGAGTGCAGACCATCGTGCCGCTCATGGTGGCGTACCTGTTCGAGACCCCGTCCCAGAAGGTGCTGGAGCAGCAGGTCATCGCGGGGGCGGCGGCCGCCAACCATGTGTCGCCCGCGCTGGTCGCACCCTTTGCTCACTTCCAGGGCAGCGTGAGCGGGGCGGGCTACTCGGTGCTGCAGGTCGCCTGGCACATCTCGGTCCCGCTGGCCATCTTCACGGTGGTCGGCGCGCCGCTCGGCGGCTGGGTGTCACGCCGCATCGGCGCCCGGATCGTGCTCATCGCCGGCACGATCTTGATGGGCGTCGCCCTCGGGCTGTGGATCGGCTGGCACTCCACCTGGCAGGAGCAGGCCGCCATCGGCATCTTGTGGGGCATCGGCTCCGGGTTCGACTTCGCCGCCTGGCCCAACCTGATCATGGACGTCGTCCCGGCCGACAAGCAGGGCATCAGCGGCGGCATGGTCCAGGTCTTCGGCGGGATCGGCGCGGCCGCCGGCACCGCGCTGATCACCGCGGTGCTGGCCGCCCACCCCTTCAAGGTGGTCTTCCAGGCGCCCGGCCGTCCCGCCGTCACCGAAGCCATCCCGCAGGTCTACCTCAACAGCGGGTTCAGCCAGGGCTATCTCCTCATTGGCGTTATCCCCGTCGTCATCGCCCTGGCTGTCGCCGTGGCCCTGCGCTCCGGCCGTGCCCCCGCCCGCGGCGGCGCCCCGGCCGATACTCCAGAGGCAGTGCCTGCTGCGGCGGCTTAACGCCGCCGCACTCCGTCCAGTCGCCGCGGCGCCCCCTCCGGTCCACCCGGGACGGGCGCCGCGGCCCCAGTGCTCATGAGCTCCCCTCCGGCAGGCGCAGGGCGGGGACCACCTCATCGAGCAGGCGGCGCTCGATGAGGTCCGCGCGGCCTGTCCCCGGCGCCGGCATGAACACGAGATGCCGCGCGCCGGCGTCGATGAACGCCTGCAGCTTGCTGGTTACCTCATGCGGGGTTCCCGCGGCGGCGACGCTGTCGACCATCTGGCGGAAGTCCTGCTGGTAGTTCCCGCCCATCGTCGCGGCCGCTTGGTGGCGCGCCCGGTCGCCGTCGGGATCCACGTTGACGAAGATGAAGGCATACCAGCCGAAGGTGCCCAGGTCGCGTCCGGCGGCGGCGGCGATGCCCCGGATGGCCTGCGCCGAGGCGGCGTAACGCCGGGGCGAGTACAGGTAAGGCAGCCACCCGTCGCCGAGCAGGGCGGCCCGGCGCATCGCGGGCTCCTTGCGGCCGGCCACGAGGATGGGCGGCCCGCCGGGCTGGGCCGGAGCCGGGTGGATCTTCACGTCCCGCATCGGGTAGAAAGGCCCGTCGTGCGTGACCTCAGCCGCGGTCCACAGCCGGCGCAGCAGCCCGATCGCCTCGTCAGTGCGCCGGCCGCGCTGGCCGACCGGGACCTGGCACGCCTCGAATTCCTGCGGGTACTCCCCGCCCACACCGACCCCCAGCTCGACGCGCCCGCCGGTCGCCTGGTCGAGGTCAGCGATCTGCTTGGCGATGATCGCCGGCTGGTACAGCGGAAGCAGCAAGACAGCGGTTCCGACGCGAACCCGGTCCGTCACGGCCGACAGGCGGGCCAGGCTCATCATTGCCTCGGTGGAAGGGTTGCGGGAGGCGACGTGGCCGCCGGTCCACAGCGAGTCGATCGGGCGCTCTTCCAGCGCCCTTGCCCGCTTGATGTCCCCCGTGAAGACGAAGCCGATCGCTAGTGAGCCGGCGTCCATGTATCAATCCCCCAGAGTGAATGAATAGTGGCACCGCCGTCGACCACCAGCGTCTGCCCGGTGATCCGCTCGGCCAGTTCGCTGGACAAGAAGAGGGCGGCGTTGGCGATGTCGCGCGCCCGCGGCGCGGCCAGCGGGTTGATCCCGTTAACCGCGTACTCGCCCGGCGGCTGGTCCTCGTTGCCGCTGCCCACGTTGCCCGGGGCGACCGCGTTGACCCGGATGCCGTAGCGACCCAGCTCGTCGGCGAACGTCTTCACCAGCGAGATGACGCCGGCCTTGGCCGCGCCGTAGGGGGCGTGGTAGCCGGCCGCCGTGATCCCGTCAACCGACGTGAGGGCGACGATCGAGCCACCGGTGCCCTGCCGGATCATCTGCCTGCCGACTACCTGGAACAGGTAGAACACCTGCGAGAGGTTCTCCCGGATGGTGTCGGACCAGGCCTGCTCGGTGAACTGCTCGGCATTGCCCCAGGTGGCCCTGCCGATGATGTCGACGCATACGTCCACGCCGCCGAGCCTGGTGACGACCTCGCCGATCGCCCGTTCTGCTTCGGGGAGGTTGGTCATGTCCGCGATGACCGGGAACGCCGTCCCGCCCGCCGCCGTGATTTCTCCGACTATGCCGTCAGCCCGGCCTGCGTCGATGTCGACGCACGCCACGGCGGCTCCGGCTGAGGCGAGCCGCAGCGCGGTGAGCCGGCCGTGCCCGGCGCGTTCCGGGATATAGCCCGCGCCCGAGACGACGGCGCGCTTCCCGGACAACCCTAGGTCGATCAACTCATGCTCCTTCGCGTGGTCGTAGCCGCTGGGCGAACCGGGCGATGGCGTCGAGCGCTATCGCCGATTCGGGGTGGCCGGGGGCGACGCCTGGCCAGGCATGCGGCAGCCCCGGCACGAAGGAAGCCATCGTCGCCACCCTGGCCTGCGTGAGGGCGGTCGTCAGGGCGACGGCGTCGTCGAGGAGAACTTCATCGGCGCTCGCGAAAAGCAGCGTCGGGGGAAACGAGCCGACGTCCGCCACGAGGGGCGACGCCAGCGGATCGCGAGGGTCATGACCTTGCAGGTACTGCCGGGCGGCCAGCCGGGCGGCATCGAGCGAGAACAGCTGGTCGGTCGCGGACCGCGAGCGATAGCTGTTAGCGGTGCACCGCAGGTCCAGCCAGGGTGACATGAGGACAAGACCACGCGGGACCGCCACGGCAGCGTTAACGCAGGCCAGCACGAGCGCTGCCGCGAGCCCGCCGCCCGCCGAATCGCCGGCGGCCATCGGCGGCGTGCCCCGCTCGGCGAGGAGTTGCCCGTAGACCCGGGCCGCGTCGTGGAGCGCCGCCGGGAAGGGGTGCTCTGGCGCCAGCCTGTAGTCGACGACCACGACGAGGGCGCGGGCCGCGTCCGCCAGACGCCCGGCAAGGCCCGCGAACTGGGCCGCCGAGCCCAGCCGGTAGCCGCCACCGTGGAAGTACACCATGACATCGCGCGGCTCTGGTGGCGTGCACACGACGCAGGGCACTCCGTCATAACGGGCTTCGCTGATCTCGACGCCGGGAACCGCGGCGGCCTGGGCTAGGGCGCCCACCGCGGCCCGCCGGGCGACGAGATCGGCTGGTGCCGTCATCGTGGCGGGGCGCAACGGCGGCAGCTCCCAGGGGCTCGCCCGGCCAGTAGTGAAGACTCTTTCGCTCACGAGAAACCTTTACGTAGCGGTGGGGTAGCGTTGACAGGGCATGACCGGTTCCCGGAGGACAGGATGGCCCGACCCGCACCCGCTGCCGCCAAGGCCCTGAAGATCATTGACCTGCTCGTGGCCCACCGCGGCGAGCAGTTCACGATCTCCGACCTCGCGCGGCGCACCGGGAGCAGCCTTGGTTCCGCTCACGCGGTACTCGCCGTCCTCGAGGAGGCCGGCTACGTCAGCCGGCATCCCGCCCGGCGGACCTACGGCCTCGGGCCGGCCCTGGTGACCGCGGGGATGGCCGCGCTGGAGCAGCACCCCGCGATCCGCATCGCCGCCGAGCAGATCCCCAAGCTGGCCGCCGAGCTCGACGCCGACGTGGTGGTCACGGCGGCGACGCCGGCGGAGATCGTCTTCGTCGCCGTGGGCGGGCCGGGCTCCCGCTACGGAACCGGTTTCCGTGAGGGCGAACGGGTGTCGTTCAACCCTCCGTTCGGCCTCGTCTTCCTGGCCTGGGCGCAACCGGGCGAGGTAGAAGCGTGGCTGGGGCGTGCCCCGGTCGCTCGGGATCCGGCTGAGGTCCAGGTCGCGCTGGCGACTGTACGCGAGCGGGGGTACGCGCTGGGCCGCCCGGCCGGCGCCCGGCCCGGATCGGGGCACCCTGTCCCGTTGCACGACGACTACCACCTGCCCGTCGTCCAGCCTGACCAGGAGTACCACCTGGGCATGGCCTCAGCGCCGGTGTTCGATGCCGACGGCCGCGTGCTCGTCGCCATCACGGCGTCGGGCTTCCCGCCTGGCCTGACCGGGCGGGAGGTGCTCGACATCGGGGAGCGGGTCAAGGCCTGCGCCACCGTCGTCACCAAGCAGACCCGAGGGCGGTTTCCCGGCCCATGATCAGGCGCCCTGGAAGAGGGCTTGATAATCGACGCGGTGCCCGCGCTTCTCGAGCTGGGGAATGACCCTGCTGCCAAGGAGCTCAAGGCTGCGCATCACTTTCTCGTGGGGCAGCATGCCGAACTGCGAGTAGCACAGCAACTGGTCGACTCCCGCCTCTTCGTACCTGATGATCTTTTCCAGGCATTCCTCGGGCGTCCCCACGATGATCATGTCCTGCTCGGCGTACTTCCGCAGGTCGATGTCACCCCTGATGGTCGGCTCCAGGAGCGGGAACGCCTTCGCCTTCTGCTCGGCGGGCAGGTGCGCGAGTTCCCATTCGAGGGTGAACTCGGCGAGGTTCTGGTACCACCACGTCACGGAGTCCCAGAGCCCGTACCGCTCGGCTTCGCCAAGGTCGTCCGTGCAGTGGACGAGCGTGTAGGCGCCGACCCGGTCGTTCTTGAACTTGGGGAGGGGCTGCTGGCAGTCGGCTTGCCCGTCGCGGTAGACCGCGATGTGCTGAGCCATCTTCTCGACCGGCTGCATGAGCGCGAACGACAGCAGCCCGAGGCCGAGCTTCCCGGCGTTGTAAGCGGACTGCTCGCTGGCGGCGGCGAGCCAGGCGGGCGGATGCGGGTCCTGGTACGGCCGGGGCGTGATGAAGCGCTCAGGGAAGTCGATGGTCGGCGACTTCCAGCTCAGCCGCTCGTTCGTCCACGCGGCGATGACGAACTCAAATGCCTCGCGCCACATCTCCCGCGAGCGGTCGTCGGGAGGAACGTTGAAGGCGATCTGCTCGTTGGGCGTCGACCGGCCGGTGCCCCATTCCACCCGCCCGCCGCTGAGCACATCGACGGTGGCGACCTTTTCGGCCACCCGCACCGGATGCTGGAATCCCGATGGCAGCAGGACGACCCCGAAGCCGAGCCGGATGTTCTCGGTGACCTGGGACAGCGCCCCGAGGATCGTCTCGTTGCACGGGGACGCCGACCGGCCCTCCCGGAAGTGGTGCTCCACCACCCACGCGGTCTGGAATCCCAGCCGGTCAGCGAACGTGATCTGCTCGATCGCCTCGCGGTAGGTCTGCTGCTCCGCGCGCTTTTGCCCGAGCGGAAACGGCTCGCGATCCGGGCTGACCACCGGCTGGAATTCATACAGCAAGTCGAGCTTCACGTCGGTTCCCTTCGGTGTCGGGGGAGGCTTTCGGTGCCCAGCCGCCGGAACTGGCTGCCGTGAAAGACCAGCGGCGGACGCTCAGGGTGAATTCGCAGGCCATGCACGGCGAGCAGTGCGATGACGTGATCGCCCGCGGGAACCTCGTGCTGAACAGAGCAGTCCAGCCAGGCGACCGCGTCGTCGACGAACACCGCACCCGCGGCGCCGGCCGCCCAGCCCACGCCGGCGAAACGATCACCGGCCCGCAGCGACAGCCTCCGGCATGCGTCCCTCTGGTGCTCAGCCATCACGCTGATTCCGAGCCGCCCCGCCTGCCGCAAGTGCGGCCAGGTGGCCGAGCAGTTCCGCACGCAGACGGATACCAGTCCGGGATCGAGGGAAACGCAGGCGAAGGAGCTCGCCACCATGCCGGTCGGTTCCCTGCCGTCGAGGGCGCACATGGCCACGACGCCGCTGGGGAAGCAGCCGTATGCCTGCCGCAGTTCAGCGGGGTCACCCGAGAGGGGTTCAAGATCGACCACGAGGGTTACCCTTCGCAATAGCGAAATGTTCTTCGCAATCTAGCTTCGAGCCTGATCCCATCTCGTCCCAGTGTCAAGAGGCGCCGGGGAACTACCGTGCCGGGCGCGCCAGGGTCACCTTCCCGGGCGCCAAGCGTGGCCATGCCCCGGGCGGTGAGCGTCACCACCTCGCGCTCCCGCGCCCTGGCCGGCGGGCGGGATGGCTCCCGCAACGGCGCAATCGCCTAACCCTAGGGGTCCGCTACGGTCTGGTCGGCGTCACGCATGTTCGAAAAAAGATCTTGGTGCTACTTCTTGTGTTGATCTTGACTGGATGGGATACTGGAGTCAGGTCCGTTGAGAGTGCCAGGCAGGCCCGCGAGGTGTCGCGGCGGGTGGTGATGGTGGCCGGACCGGTCGTTTGCGCCTCGGGGGAGGTGATCCATGTGTGCACGGAGGGCGTGGCCGGCGAGGGCCTTACTGTTGCGGCTGCGTTGCGGGTGATGGATGCCGCCCTGGATTACCTGAATGGTCCCGGGGTGGCGGGCGTGGAGGGGGCCGGGCTGGGGAGCGTGCTGGAGTCGCTGGCCGGGCTGGGCGGCAAGCTGGCCGCGGCCCGGGCGGCCGCGCTGGCGAGGTTCGACGCGGCCCGGGGGTACCGGGCTGACGGGTACGGGTCCGCCGCCACCTGGCTGGCCGCAAAGTCCCGCGCCACCCGGCGGGCGGCCGGGGCTGAGGTGCGGCGGATGCGGCAGTTCGCCGCCCACCCGGTGATCGCCGCCGCCGTCGCGGCCGGGGAGCTGTCGGATTCGTGGGCGGCGGAGCTGGCCCG